>Ga0265298_10002277_pt1 | contig 26943 bp, 16 predicted proteins | sample AusTroGonzalo_MG_3_FD_193486 | JGI IMG/M metagenome (GOLD analysis project Ga0265298, IMG submission 193486) | Bovine rumen microbial communities from tropical cattle in Woodstock, Queensland, Australia - Gonzalo_01 | ecosystem: Host-associated > Mammals > Digestive system > Stomach > Rumen ...
GTTGCATATCTCTTTGAGATACTTTAGGTTGCGCCTTGTATCCCAACCAGCGTTTGAGGTGAGCGCGTTCTCGGCGTCGGGCACCAGCGTCACCTGCGCGGGGTGCACTTCCAGCACCAGGTCCCGGAAGCTGTCGATGGGCTTTCCTTCGATATTGAATTCGGTGGTCAGTATGGGTTTGAGCGCCCGTACGTCCGCATAGCGGATGTGGCGCTCGTCGGGTCGGGGATGGACCGTGATGCCCTGGGCGCCAAAGCGTTCGCAGTCGACGGCGGCTTTCAGAACATCGGGGACGTTGCCGCCGCGCGCATTCCGCAGCGTGGCGATCTTGTTGATGTTTACACTTAATTTGGTCATGACACACAAAATTAATAATTTTGAAACCAAATATGAAAATTGCTTTATATAAGCGCGACTGGAACGACAGCGTCGAGGCGGTCAAGCGTCTGCTCCGCGAAAAAGGTGCCACGGTGCTCTGCTACAAGGAAGATTTTTCCTCCGCCGAGGACCTGCCCGCCGACACCGACCTCTTTCTCTCGCTTGGCGGAGATGGCACTTTCCTGCAGTCGCTGACCTTTGTGCGTGACCGCGGCATCCCGGTAGCCGGCATCAACTTCGGGCACCTGGGCTTCCTGACCACGGCACGGGCGGATGACCCCGATTGGGTGAACGCCCTGCTCTCGCGGAACTATACCGTGGAGGAGCGCAGCCTGTTGCGTGTGACCTGCGCGGAGCTGCCGGAAGGCTTTTATCCCTTCGCGCTCAATGAGGTGTCGCTGCAGCGCCGCGTGGCGAGCATGCTGCAGGTGCGCGTCTGCATCGACGGCCGTGAGCTGCCGACCTACTGGGCCGACGGCCTGGTGATCGCTACGCCCACGGGCAGTACGGCCTACAACCTGAGCGTGGGCGGCCCGGTGGTCATGCCGGCTTCGGAAGTGATGGTCATCGCGCCGATTGCCCCGCACAACCTCAATGTACGGCCGCTGGTGGTCCCCATGGACGCCTCCATAGAGCTCAGTTTCCGTACGCGTGGTGCCGGGGCCCTGTTGACGCTCGACAACCGTTCCTGTGAGCTGCCTTCCGAGACCACGGTGAGCCTCGCCCGGGGACGCTACGGATTGCGCTACGTCTCCCTTTCCGACGACAATTTCATTCACGCGTTGCAGACCAAGCTCTTATGGGGGGAGGACCGCCGCAATGCCAACCGATAATTCTTGTCATCCCTATGCAAGTACCGCAACATATCAGTATCATCATGGACGGCAACGGCCGCTGGGCCAAGCAGAAAGGTCACCGTCGTCTCTTCGGGCACAAGAACGGCGTGGAAGCCGTCCGTGACGTGACGACATACTGCGCCCAGATCGGCGTCCGCTACCTGAGCCTGTTTGCCTTCTCGGAGGAAAACTGGGACCGTCCCGCCGACGAGGTGAAGGGCCTTATGGAACTCATGTTCAAGAGCATGCTCAAAGAACGCGAGACCCTGCTCAAGAACCAGATCCAGTTTCGGGTGATCGGCAATACCGCCCACCTGTCCGAATCGCTGCTGGCCGCCATCCACAAGCTGGAGGAAGATACTTCCGTCGGCAGCCGGATGACGATGATCGTCATGCTCAGCTACAGCGGAAAATGGGATATCCTGCAGGCCGCCCGCCGCTATGCGGCCGACTGTCTGGCCGCCGGCAGCCAGCTGCCTGTCGACGAGAATACGTTTAGCAACTACCTGGCTACCGCCGGCATTCCCGATCCGGATCTGCTGATTCGTACCAGCGGGGAACAGCGCATCAGCAATTACATGCTCTGGCAGACTGCCTATACAGAGTTCTACTACACGCCTGTACTTTGGCCTGATTTTCGCAAAACCGACCTGGAACAAGCGATTTCCGACTTCAACAACCGTCAAAGAAGATACGGTAAAGTTGATTAAGTCGAAAATATGTATAACTTTGTAAGTCTATTCGGCAAGGATTTGATGAAAAGGATTTTTTTATCGCTGATCGGAGCCATCCTGTTACTGACGCCGGCTGCGGCGCAGGTGGCGGGGTCGGTTCCTGTGGAGGTGGACTACAACAGCCCCAAGACTTACGTCGTCGGGGGTGTACGTGTTTCGGGTACCAAATATTTAGGTGAGAGCCAGCTGCTTTCGGTGCTGGGCATCCGCCCGGGCGACACCGTGACGGTGCCGGGCGACGAGGTGTCGGCCGCCATCAAGCGCATCTGGCTGCAGGGTGCGGCTTCGAACATCGGTTTTTATGTGGATTCCGTCAGTGCCGGCCGGGATACCGCCTGGTTCCGGCTCGATCTGCAGGAGCGCCCCCGCGTGGTTTCCTGGAGCTACCGTGGCGTCAAGAACAGCGAGCGCGACGACTTGAAGGAGAAACTCAATCTCCGCCGCGCCACCCCGCTTTCCGAATACGTGAAAGCATCCTCCATCAAGACCATCAAGGAATATTTCAAAGAAAAGGGCTACGCTGACGTGGATGTCAACATTGAAGTAGCCAACGACTCGCTCATTCGTAACGCCGTCCGCGTGACTTTCGATATCTATAAGGGCAAGAAGCTGAAAATCAAGTCGATCACCTACGAAGGCAATGATGAGATCAAGAAATTCAAGCTCGACCGCTCGATGAAGAAGACCAAGGACGCCAAGTGGTACAACCTCTTCTCCTCGAAGAAATTCCAGGAGAGCGAGTATGCCAACGACAAGGAAAAGCTGCTCGAAGTCTTCAATGAGGCAGGCTACCGCGACGCCAAGATTGTGAGCGATTCGCTGTACCGCTTCCCGGACGATGGCCGCCTGGGTATCCACTTCAAGATCGACAAGGGCCAGAAGTATTATTTCCGCAACATCACCTGGACAGGTAACTCCGAATACACGGAGGACGTGCTCAACGAGGTGCTCCGCATCAAGAAGGGCGACGTCTACGACGTGGTGACCATGGAGAAGCGTCTCTATTCCGGCGAGAAGGAGGGAGATATCTCCATCCGCAAGCTCTATAGCGACAACGGCTTCCTCTTCTTCAACGTGACGCCGGTGGAACTCTCCATCGAAGGCGACTCCGTTGACGTGGAGATGCGCATCGTCGAGGGCAAACCCGCGACTTTCAACAATATCATCGTCAACGGCAACACCATCACCAACGAGAAGGTGGTCCGCCGCGCGGTCTTCACACGTCCGGGCTATCTCTTCCGCCAGACCGATTTCGAGCGCTCCGTGCGAGAGATCTCTTCGATGGGTCATTTCGACGCTGAATATGCCGTCGATCCTGCGAAAGGCTACACCTTGATTCCGAACTCCGTCAACAATACCGTCGATATCGCCTACAACGTGCAGGAAAAGGCCAACAGCCAGCTGGAGCTTTCCGGCGGCTGGGGCAATCGCATGTTCGTCGGCACCGTGGGTGTGAGCTTCAACAACTTCTCCACGTCCAATTTCTTCCGGAAGGAGGCATGGCGCCCTGTCCCGCTCGGCGACGCACAGACGCTTTCTCTCCGTTTCCAGACCAACGGTTCCTACTACACGGCCTTCACGGCCAACTTCGTGGAGCCCTGGCTCACGGGCAAGAAGCCGACCTCTCTCAACATCTCGGCCTACTTTACCCGCCAGACCAACTCCTATTCGACCTACTACTACCAGGTGCTCAACGACGACCAGTACATGGAGATCTTCGGCGCCGCGGTGGGTTTGGGTACCCGCCTGAAATGGCCCGACAACTATTTCGTCCTCTACAACTCGCTCAACTGGCAGTCGTACAACCTGCAGGACTGGAACTACTACTTCATTTATTCCACGGGCCGTTCGCACAACATCAGCTGGCAGACTACGCTGTCACGTAACTCCACCGACCAGTCGATCTACCCGCGCCAGGGCGTCGACCTGAGTTTCTCGCTGCAGCTGACCCCGCCGTGGTCGCTGATGCGGAAAGGCGGCAGCAGCATAGACTATAAGTCGATGACCGTGCAGGACCATTACCGCTGGATCGAGTACCACAAATGGACCTTCAAGGGTTCGATCTATACCCGCCTGGTGGGCGACCTGGTGCTGATGACCCGTGCGCAGTTCGGCTTCCTGGGCTACTACAACAAGAAATGGGGCTATTCACCGTTTGAAGGCTTCATCCTGGGTGGCGACGGCATGTCGGGCTACAACACCTACGGAAACGAGGTGATCGGTTTGCGCGGTTACGAGAACTACTCCCTGACACCGTATATTAATGGTGCTTACGCGGGCAACGTGTACGACAAGTTCACGGTCGAGCTCCGCTACCCGGTGATCATGCAGCCGAGTTCGACGATCTACGCCCTCGTCTTCCTGGAAGGTGGTAACTGCTGGTCGGACATCCGCGACTTCAATCCGTTCCAGATCAAGCGCTCGGCTGGTGTCGGCCTCCGCGTCTTCCTGCCGGTGGTCGGTCTGCTCGGCATCGACTGGGGTTACGGCTTCGATACGCCTGCGGGCAGCGACAAGAGCCATTTCCATTTCTTGATCGGACAACAATTCTAATCTGACAGACATGAAGAAAATCATTATCGCCCTCACCGTGCTCCTGGCCAGTTTCAGCGTGGCCGATGCCCAGAAGGTGGCGTATGTCAATACCGAAACCATTCTGGCGGCCATCCCGGATTACGAGGCCGCACAAGTTACCCTCGAAGCCTTGGGTGACAAGTACAAGGCGGCTGTCGAGACGGAACTCGGCAAAGTCGAAGCCCTGTACCAGAACTACCAGAGCACGCGCCACACGATGACCGCGCAGCAGCGCCAGAATGCTGAGAACGAGATCATCGCCAAGGAACGCGTAGCGCAGGAGAAACAGAAGATTTACTTCGGTGAAGGCGGCATCATGGCCAAGAAAGCCGAAGAAATGCTGGATCCTATCCGCAAGAACGTGGAGAAGGCCATTGAAGCCGTCGCCCGTAGCGAAGGCTACGACCTGGTGATAGACGTGGCGGCCCTGCAAGGGGTGGTTTACAAGAACGAAGCCCTCGATATTAGTCGTCGGGTTATTGACCGTTATTTTGAAATTCGTTAACTTTGATAATCCAAAATTGAAAGAAATGAAAAAAATCGTACTTCTTGCTTTTTGTGTACTCTCGTTCACTGCGCTTTCTCAGGCGCAGGACCTCAAGTTCGGACACATCAACACCAATGAGCTGATCAGCCTCATGAGCGAGCGGGATTCCGCAGTGGTCAAGCTTCAGGCCTTCCAGAATGAACTGGTCGAGACGTTAGAGGGAATGGAGACCGAGTACAACAACAAGGTAAATGAGTATCAGCGGAAGAGCAATGAATGGGCCCCGGTGGTCCTCGAGACCAAGCAGCGTGAGCTGCAGGAACTGGGACAGCGCATGCAGCAGTTCCAGCAGACGGCTCAGCAGGATATGCAGCAGATGCAGCAAGTGCTGATGCAGCCGGTCATCGAGAAAGCGCAGAACGCCCTCACGAAGATTGCCAAGGCCAACAAACTGGTCTATGTGTTCGACCTATCGGCCGGTTCGCTCATCTATTTCGATGACGCCGTGAGCATGGATCTGCTTCCGCAGGCCAAGAAGGAGCTGGGGATTCCTGCTGAGAAGGTGGCCCCGTCGCAGTTGGGCAATGAGAACGGACAAACCAACTAACCTCTAAATACCTAACTTCAACCTATGCAACATAAAGTAATTGACACCCAAGATGTTGTAATTAGGTTTTGTGGAGATTCGGGCGATGGAATGCAGCTGACGGGCACCTTGTTCGCAGATGCCTCGGCCTTGTATGGCAATGAGATTTCCACCTTCCCCGACTATCCGGCAGAAATTCGCGCTCCGCACGGAACAGTCTCCGGCGTATCCGGCTTCCAGGTCCATATCGGATCGAACGAAGTCAACACGCCCGGAGATTTTTGTGATGTGCTGGTGGCTATGAACCCTGCTGCCCTTCGCGCCAACGCTAAATGGGCCAAACCGACTGCAACCATCATCATCGACACCGACACGTTCGATGAAGCGCTCATCCAGAGAGCCGGTTACGCTACGCTGGACCCGATCACGGAACTTCGGATCGAGGACCGGAATATCATTTATTCACCCATCACGACCCTGACCAAGGAGAGCCTTAAGGACAGCGGCATGGACCAGAAGGCCATCGTGCGTTGCAAGAACATGTTTACGCTCGGCATGTGCTTCTACATGTTCAACCGTCCGCTGGAGTACACCTATGCTTACCTGGAGAAGAAGTTCAAGAAGAAACCGGCGCTCATCGAGCCCAACAAGAAGGTCCTCTTCGACGGCTTCAACTACGCCGCCAATATCCAGGCCATCGCCAACACCTATACGGTGAAGCCGGCCAAGCAGGAGAAAGGCGTATACCGCAACATCAGCGGTAACCAGGCTACTGCATGGGGCTTGATCGCCGCTTCCGAGAAGAGCGGCCGCCCGCTCTTCTGCGGTTCCTACCCGATCACCCCGGCCACGGCCATTCTCGAAGAACTCGCCATCCACAAGAACCTCGGCGTGAAGACGCTGCAGGCGGAGGACGAGATCGCGGGTATCTGCACCGCCATCGGTGCGGCCTATGCTGGCAACTTCGCTGTGACCACGACCTCCGGTCCGGGCCTCTCGCTCAAGAGCGAGGCACTGGGCCTGGCCATGATTACCGAGCTTCCGCTCGTGCTGGTCGACGTACAGCGCAGTGGTCCGTCCACGGGTATCCCGACCAAGACCGAGCAGACCGACCTGGTGCAGGCCCTCTACGGCCGCAACGGTGAATGCCCGATCGCTGTGATCGCCGCCCACTCGCCGAGCCACTGCTTCGACGCAGCCTTCTATGCCGGCAAGTATGCCATGGAGCACATGATGCCGGTGATCCTCCTCACCGAGGGTTTCCTGGGCAACGGCAGCGAGCCGTGGAAGATTCCCTCCATGAAGGATTATCCCGCCATCAAGCCGCCGGTGATCGACAAGTGCGAAGGCGCTTTCAAGCCTTTCGAGCGTGATCCCAAGTCCTATGCCCGTAAGTGGGCGTTCCCGGGTAAAGCCGGTCTGGAGCACCGCGTCGGCGGTCTGGAGAAAAATACCGCCGGTGTCATCTCCTCTGATCCGGAAAACCACGCCAAGATGGTCGCCGAGCGTGCCGAGAAGGTCGCCCGCCTGGCCAACTATATTCCCGAGCAGAAGGTCATCGGTCCCAAAGAGGCGGATGTCCTGATCGTGGGTTGGGGCGGCACCTTCGGCCACCTCTACACTGCTCTGCACGAACTGCAGGCTGAAGGCAAGCGTGTGGCTCTCTGCCACTTTGACTTCATCAACCCGCTGCCGAAGAACACCGCTGAGATTTTTGCCAACTACAAGAAGATCATCGTGTGCGAGCTCAACAGCGGCCAGTTCGCCGACTATCTGCGCGCCAAGCTGCCGCAGTTCAGCTATCTGCAGTATAACAAGGTCCAGGGTCAGCCTTTCATCGTGAAGGAGATCGTGGACGCTGTCAATGAAATTCTTTAACGGGAGGAAGCATCATGAGATATACAGCACAAGATTTCAAGAGCAACCAGGAAGTCCGCTGGTGCCCGGGTTGCGGTGACCACGCCGTCCTGGCAGCCATCCATCGTGCCCTTCCGCAGGTATGCGAGCAGCGTGGCTACAGCAAGGAGCGCCTGGTGTTCATCTCGGGCATCGGCTGCTCGTCGCGCCTTCCGTACTACATGGATACCTTTGGTTTCCATAGCATCCACGGCCGTGCAACGGCCATCTCGACCGGCGTGAAGGTCGCCAACCCCGAACTGTCCGTGTGGCAGGCCTGCGGTGATGGCGACGCCCTCGCCATCGGTGGTAACCACTTCATCCATGCCATCCGCCGTAACATCGACATCAACATCATCCTGTTCAACAACCAGATCTACGGTCTGACGAAGGGACAGTACTCGCCGACCTCCAAGCTGGGCCAGATCACCAAGACCTCGCCCTATGGTACCGTCGAGAACCCCTTTACCCCCGGATCGCTCGTGCTCGGTGCGCGCGGCACTTTCTTCGCCCGCAGCCTGGACAGTGAACTGGCTTTGAACCAGGAGATTTTCATCGCCGCTGCCGCCCATGACGGCTGCTCGGTCTGCGAGATGCTCACCAACTGCGTGATCTTCAACGATGGCGCCCACAGCACCATCTCAGACCGCGAGTACCGCGCCGACCGCACCATCACCCTGCGTCACGGCGAGCCGATGGTCTTCGGCAAGGACAAGGACAAAGGCCTGATCCTGGAACACGGCAAACTCAAGGTGGTCAAGATAGGGGAGAACGGCATCACTGTCGACAAGCTCCTCGTCCATGACGCCCACGCCGAGGATACCGCCATCCAGAATCAGCTCATCAACATGAAGTATCCGGATTTCCCGGTGGCCCTGGGCGTGATCCGTCAGGTCAACGAACCGACCTATGACGACCGTGTCCGCGACCAGCTCACGCAGGTCAAACAGGCTTCGCCCATCACCTGCATGGACGAACTGCTTCACAGCGGTGCCACCTGGACGGTGGAATAAACTGACACAAACCAATCAAACCCAATAGTTTAACAATTTTTCCAATAATTTTACAACAACTATGAAAGTAGCTGAAATTATGGCGAACCTCGAGCGGAAGCATCCCGGTGAGAGCGAATATCTCCAGGCTGTCCGCGAGGTCCTCGACTCCATCGAGGAAGTGTACAACCAGCATCCTGAGTTCGAGAAGGCACAGATCGTCGAGCGTATGGTCGAACCCGACCGTATCTTCACGTTCCGCGTGACCTGGGTCGACGATGCCGGCAAGGTGCAGACCAACCTCGGTTATCGCATCCAGTTCAACAGCGCGATCGGCCCGTACAAGGGTGGTCTCCGCTTCCACAAGGCTGTGACTCCTTCGATGCTGAAGTTCCTCGGCTTCGAGCAGACTTTCAAAAATGCCCTCACGACCCTTCCGATGGGCGGTGCCAAGGGTGGTTCCGATTTCGACCCGGTCGGCAAGAGCAACGACGAGATCATGCGTTTCTGCCAGGCCTTCATGACCGAGCTTTGGCAGTGCATCGGCCCGGACCAGGATGTCCCCGCTGGTGACGTTGGTGTCGGTGGCCGTGAGATCGGTTACCTGTACGGCATGTACAAGAAGCTCGCGCGTGAGTACAACACGGGCGTGTTGACGGGCAAGGGCGCTACCTGGGGCGGTTCGATCCTCCGTCCGGAGGCTACCGGTTTCGGTGCTCTCTACTTCACCCAGAACCTGCTGCACAAGGCCGGCAAGGACATCAAGGGCTGCACCGTGGCTCTCTCCGGCTTCGGCAACGTGGCTTGGGGTGCTGCTACCAAGGCTCGTGAACTCGGTGCGAAGGTTGTCGCTATCTCCGGCCCGGACGGTGTCTGCGAGATTCCTGACGGCATCACCCCTGAGATGATCGACTACATGCTCGAAATGCGTGCTTCCAACCGCAACAAAGTCGAGGATATGGCTACCAAGTTCCCTGGCAAGGCCAAATTTACGGCCGGCAAGAAGGCGTGGAGCGTGAAATGCGACATCGCCCTCCCTTGCGCTTTCCAGAACGAGCTCTCCGAAGACGACGCGAAGGAACTGAAGGCCAACGGCACCTGGTGCTGCTGCGAGGTCTCCAACATGGGCTGCCAGCCGGGCGCTATCCACTTCTTCCAGCACAACGGCATCCTCTTCGCTCCTGGTAAGGCTGTCAACGCCGGTGGCGTGGCTACCTCGGGCCTCGAGATGACGCAGAACGCTTCGCACATCAGCTGGAGCGGCAAGGAAGTCGACGAGAAGCTGCACTTCATCATGGACTCGATCCACGAGGCTTGCGTGAAGTACGGTACCCAGCCTGACGGCACGATCGACTACGTGAAGGGCGCTAACATCGCCGGCTTCATGAAGGTCGCTACCGCTATGCTCGAGCAGGGCATCATCTAAAGGCTACGCGGCTCTGGCTTTCGTCCCGCTCGCAGAAAAATGCTCGCGGCTCCGAAAGCCACCCGCCTGCTTCGCCTTCAGTCTAATTTGGACAATCGGAGGAGGACAGAGATGTCTTCCGAAGATGAACAAAATTCAGTTGCGCCTTTCCTTTGGGAAGGCGCTTCTTTTTTGCCCAGAAGCCGTTGTGCCTGGCGCGCGACAGCGGGGGCGGGGTTGACTACCGTGACGGCGGGTCCTGCGATGCGTTCGATGACGGGCTGGAGGAATGGGTAATGCGTGCAGCCCAGCACGATGTGGTCGGCGCCTGCTTCGAGCATCGGGTCGATGCAGCGATGGATCAGCGCTTCAACTTCGGGGCCGTCCAGGATGCCTTTTTCCACTGTTTCGACCAGTCCTTCGCCCACGTGCTCGATGACCTTCACATCGCCGGAAAAACGCGCCAGCGTGTTCAGGTAAAGCCGTCCCTTGAAGGTGCCTGCGGTGGCCAGCACACCGACCACGCCGCTACGGCTGTGCAGAATGGCGGGTTTGATGGCGGGTTCCATGCCGACGAACGGGATGCTATAGTGTGCGCGCAGATAGGAAATAGCGGCCGCTGTGGCTGTGTTGCAAGCCACCACGATGAGGCTGCAACCCTTTTCCAAGAAGAAATCGGTGACGGCGCAGGCCCGTTCCACGATGAAGGAGGGGTCCTTCGGCCCGTAGGGGCAGTAAGCCGCATCCGAAAAGTAAACATAATCTTCGTCAGGCATCAGCCTGACCAGTTCCCGCCAGACGGACAGGCCGCCCACGCCTGAATCATAGACTCCGATCATGTTTCAAAGATAACAAAAAAACAGGGTGATTGGCATGGCCAGTCACCCTGTCTTTCAAAAAAGTTCAGGCTTACTTCAGGACAACGCCGTCGGGAAGCACGAAGTATTCGATGCCGCCGCCGAAGCTGCCGGCGCTCACGCGGTAACCGGAGACTTCCAGGTAAAGGACACCGTCCGTGATGTAGCTGTCACCCGTATAGATGTACACGTTGCCGTAGCTGCTGTGCACATAGCCGCTGAAGAAGCTGGCGGGCCATACCGGCTTTCCGTTCTCCATGGTGAAGGTGAAGTCGGTTCCGGTCACCCAGCAGCCCGGAAGAATGTAGTAGTTGGGAGCTTCTTCCGTCGTGTAGATGTCCTGCCTCCACTCCTCCTCATACCAGTCGGAATAGTAGATACCGGTACCCAGATACTTGCGCGTCAGTTTGCGCTGAGCCGAGATGGTGATCTCATCGTAACCGGACGGGGAGACCATATTCTCGTCGTTCACACTGACTTTGATCTTGTAGATCTCGCCGCCGAACGCACTGAGGCTGGGGTAGTTGAAATCGAGCGTAGCTTTGGCTTCGCCGTCAGCGAAGTCGAAACTGTTTTTGGACGGGGTGAACGCACCCTCGCCGCCTTCGATCGTCACGGGGACCGAAACGGAACCCTTGGTATTGCCGCGCCACAGTTCGATCGTGAACTTATTGCCGTCGGCTGCGACCATCTCGATGATGGACGTGCTGGCCGGGAAAGAGACGCAGGGATTACCGTCGGGAATCTCGTAGAGCGTGCCTTCGCGAGCGCAGGATGCCGAGAAGGCCAGCGCTACCATAACGGAAAGTATAACGAATATTCTTTTCATGGTATTCACAATTTAATGATTAAAGGCCTCGGCCCTGTTTCGGGTTCTGGTCCGTGTCAGCGTTCATGTTCTCATTGCCGTCAAACTCGGCCTGAGGGATCCAGAGGATGAAGTTGGCGGAACCGGGGATGCTGGTGTAAGCGGTGCAGGTGGCAGGGTGGTTCGTGCCTTCCCATGCACGGTTGAAGCACAGGCCGCGGCGCTGCAGGTCGAACAGACGCGGGTTCTCGCTCCAGAGCTCGACGCGGCGCTGGAAGAAGATCTCATCCATCAGCGTACGAGGAGTAGCCACCGTATTGGGGTTCAGCTCTTTGTCGTTCTGTTTGGTAGCCAGTCGGCTGTCATAGTCGCTGTCGCGGATGGAACCGACGGCGGAGACATACTCGCGGGCCTTGGCAAAGTTGCCCTGCTCGCAGGCTGCCTCAGCAGCGATCAGGTACATTTCCTCGGTGCGCATCAGGATGTGGTCGCCCGTGGAGGCACCGGCATCGATGTAGACCAGCTTCTTCTGGCACCAGGAACGCTGCGAACCGTTGGCGGTACCGGGGGTACCCCACTGGTCTTCCGGAAGCGGAGCGGTGAACCAGCCTTTGCGCACGTCGGTGTCAGGAATCTGGTCGTAGAGCCAGTTGCTGATCAGGTGACGGGCCTTGGAATAGGTGGACTTGCAGTCGGCGTCCATGTGGTTGTAGATGTCGTAGTTGCCCATGGCCTGGTCGGTCTGGATGGCAAGACCCCACATCACGTTGCGCTTGTTAATGTCGTTGACGACCTTGATGTCGTCCCAACTGCCCATCTGCTGGCCGGCGAGGGCCTTCTCAGCTGCTGCGAGTGCAGCGGCATAGTCGTGCTGGACAAGGGCGTGGCGAGCCTTCAGACCATAAGCGACGGCCAGGCTGATGTGGCTCTTGTGGAGCTGTCCCAGGGTGCTCTGGCTGAGGTGACTGATGGCGGCGTCGATATCGGCGTTGGCCTGGTCGTACACGTCTTTGACAGTGCCGCGGCCGTGGCCTTCGGAACCGGCGACGGTCGGCTCGGAGTAGAGAGGAACACCCGGCAGGTTGGTGCCATAGAGGGCACCGTTCTGCTGATAGGTCTGAATCAGCCACATGTAGCAGAACGAACGAAGGGCGAAAGCCTGACCGAGCACGTAGTGCTTGTAGTTTTCGTCACCTTCCATTTCCTGGTTGGCCAGGATATAGTTGGCGTTCGAGATCAGGGTGTAGAAGAAGTTCCACATCTGATACTGGTGACCGGCATTGCCCGTCCAGTCACTGAAGGTGTTGTAAGCGTAGTCGTAATAGAACCAGCCGGATCCCTGTCCGTCCATCACATGGTCTTCACCTTTGATGTCCTGGACCAGGATATAGGCAGGAAGACCGCCGTTCTCAGCGCCCCAGCTGGAGCCCCAGCCACCGACGTAGAGCAGTCGGATAAGACCGTTGACGGCAGTCATGGCATTTTCAGGACTCGAGAAGATAGCCGTACCGGAAACGCGGTCGGTCGGGTCAGTATCGAGGAAATCCTTGCTGCAGCTGGCGAAGGTAAACAAAGCCAGCACGGAAATGATTGCAAATATCTTTTTCATAACTGTCACTCTCCTTTAGAATTTAAGATCCAGTCCAACGGAAATGGTGCGGGTCGGGGTGTAGGAGTAACCCGTGCCACCCGAGAAGTTGTACTGCGGGTCCATACCCTTGAGCGCGGAGAACAACTTGATGTTGTCGGCGGACAGGGAGACGCGGAGCGATTTCATGCCGATGGCCTTGGAGGCTTTGGCCGGAAGGGTGTAACCTACGGTGACGTTCTTGATGGCGAAGTAGGAAGCATCGAAGAGTTCATCGTCGGTCAGTGCGATGTCATAGCTACCTTTGAGGTCGATGCGCGGGATCGTGGTGATGTCGCCGGGTTGCTTCCAGGCAGCGAGACGGTCGATATGGCCGGCTTCGCCGATGTAGGTGCTGTAAAGCAAGGTGCGGTAGACACCGTCATTGATCTTGCCACCGATGGAGTAGGTGGTCATGATGTTGATGTCGAAGTTACCGAGCTGGAGGTTGTTCGACCAGGAACCGTAGACGAGCGGCATACGGCTTCCGCAGACCCGTTTGCAGGTCGAAGCTTTCTGGAAGCTGTCGGTGATGTATTTTTCACCCGGATTACCGTTTTCATCGACGTCCCAGACCCAGTAGAGCTTGCTACCCGTAGCAGGGTCGACACCGGCGGATTCAGGAAGATAGAAGGAGTTGAGGGTCTCGCCTTCCTTGATGATATAGTTACCGTTGACGATCTCCGGCTTGTCGGCCAGGTGAAGCACCTTGTTCTTGATGGTCGAAGCCATGAGCGTCATGGACCAGCGGGCATTTTGTTTGGCGATGATGTCGCCCGTGATGCTGGCCTCGAAACCACTGTTCTGCATGTTGCCGATGTTCTTGTCATAACCGCTGAAGCCCAGCGAGACAGCCATCGGGTAGCTCATGAGCATGTCCTTGGTGTAACGGTTGTAGTATTCGAACGAGAGGGAGAGGCGGTTGAAGAGGCGAGCCTCGATACCGACGTTCAGGTTTTCGTTCTTTTCCCACTTCAGTTCCTTGCTCTCCAGCGAGGAGACCACTGCGCCCGGATTGGCACCGTTCGGATAGCTGAGGCTGTAGAAGGCCTGCCATGCGTAGAGGCTGCCGAGGTTATCGTTACCCTGCACACCGTAGGATGCCTTCAGCGTCAGGTTGTCAATCCAGCGGACATTCTGCATGAACTTCTCCTGGGAAATACGCCAGGAAGCACCGACCGACCAGAAGTTACCCCAGCGCACGTCCTTGTGGAAGCGCGAGGAACCGTCGCGGCGGTAGGAAGCCGAAATGTAGTACTTGTCAGCATAGTCGAAGTTCGCGCGGGAGAGGAACGACTCCACGCGGTAGTTGTTGGTGTACGAATTCGTGTCTTCCACCGTGGTGGCAGGCGCCAGTTCGTACATGTTGCCGAACGGATAACCGCTCTTGTAACCCATCAGGTACTGGTAGTTATAAGAGTAAGCCTCGTGGCCGGCCAGGAGGTCGACATGGAAATCACCGAACTTGCGGTCCCAGGTCAGCAGCTGGTTGAAGGTGTAGCTGAAGGTACGGCCGTCAGCGATCTCGGCGAGACCGTTCTTCGAAACGGCGTTGCCGAAATACGGGTTGTAGTAGGTCTTGGCTTTGGAGGAGACCAGGTCGAAACCAAAGTTCACGGCCAGTTTGAGACCCTGGAGCGCACCGCTCTTCAGGCCGCCGAGTTCGATGAAAGTACGGCCGCTCACGTTGTCGGAAGCGTTGAGGTACTTGTCGTCGATCAGGTTGGCCAGCGGGTTCCAGCCGGCGGAAGCGCCGGCGGCGCGGTTCTCACCCCAGTCATACTGCTTCTCGCCATTGGCGTCGAGGATGTAGTTGCCGGCGGCGTCGCGCTGGTACATCGGATAGATCGGGGCCATCAGCTGGCAGCTGTAGAACACGTTGCTGTAGGCAGAGCTGGAGCTCTGGCCGCTTCCCAGCGTCGTCATATTGGTGGTATTGTGGGCGAAGTTCGCGTTCAAACCCGTCTTGAACCAGTCAACAATCTGGCTTTCAACGTTGGCGCGAGCGGAGAAGCGTTCGAAGTTGGTCATCTTCACGAGACCGTCCTCCTTCAGGTAACCCACGGAGAACATGTACTTGTTGGACTTGTTACCGCCCTGGACGGTCATCTGGTATTCCTGACGAAGCGGGGCGGGTGCGGTGCAGAGCGCCAACCAGTCGTCGTTCCACTTCAGGGTGACACCGTCGTTGATCAAGCCGGTCTCATGGTTGAACAGCTGTGCGGCAGGAACAGAGAACGGGTTGTACTCTTCCTTGATACCGAACACGTTGTTCACACCGCCGGAAAGATCGGCTACTGCCATCGGTCCTGCTACCGCGAACGGATAGCCATCGGCCAAGTATGTGTTCTTAATCATATAATAGAGGTCTTCCGTCCACTCGTAGGCGTTCAGCGTCTCGTAACGCGGAATGGCGCGGGAGGAAATACCCCAGTTGCCCTTGAAGCTCACTGAAGCGGCACCTTCAGAGCCACGCTTGGTGGTCACGATCACCACACCGTTGGCACCACGGGCACCGTAAAGGGCACCAGCGGAAGCATCCTTGATAATGGTCATCGACTCGATGTCGTTGGGGTTCAAGGCATTGATGTTGCCGTCATAAGGCACGCCGTCCACCACATAGAGCGGGGAGGAGTCGGCGTTGAGGGAACCGAAACCACGGATACGCACGGAAGCACCTGCACCCGGCTGGCCGGAACCGGAGGTCGTCTGGACACCGGCTGCCAGGCCGTCGAGGGCCTTCGTCACGTTCGCGACGGTACGTTTCTCAATCTGCTCGGACTTGATGGTCTGGGCAGAACCCGTAAAGGACTCTTTCTTCGCGGTACCATAAGCGACCACGAGCACGTCCTCCAAAAATTCGGCATCCGAAGCAAGGATGACGTCGATGACCGTACGGCCTTCAACGGCGACCTCCTGCGTCTGATATCCGATGGAGCTGAAAACGAGTGTCGAACGGGAAGGGACCGTCAGGAAGTACGCACCGTCTGCATCGGTCGAGGTACCTGTCATGGTACCTTTTAACTGGACAGAGGCGAAGGGCACTCCCTCTCCGGTATTCGCGTCGACGACTTTGCCTTTCACCTGGATATTCTGGGCGAATGCCACAGCCGATACCGCAAGCAGAAGACACGTCAAAACGAATCTGATTTTCTTCATAGGATTGGTTTTTAGGATAAAATGAAAATATTGAAAAATAGCAATAATTTCACAAGAACTAAGCAGACGACTTATAAATTATTACTTTCTATCTTCAATTTTTTAACAGTTTCTTCTGCAAATATGGTAAAAATATAGATATCAGCCAAATTTTCGGAGTGATAAATCGGTTTTTCAGGCCATAAATGAGCCGATTAATGCTATTATAGGATATAATAGGTAAAAATACCCCCTTCTGTCGGCGGATATCCAGCATTTTCTTGGAGAAAAGTTTGACGTTTATTGAAAAAATTATAACTTTACGCGGTAATACATCGGTTGAGACGTACGCTTAAAGTTATAAATCTGAACAAAATAGCGCGTGTGAGAAAATAAAACGAATCTGTGGATGATGTTTTATCCTAAAATATAATCCAAAACCTAAATAACTATTCATTAACCTAATTCTTTAATCGTATGAAAAGGACGAAACTATTCATTACGTGCCTTCTGCTTGCGATGACATCTGCGCTTTTTGCACAGAACGTCCAGGTGAAAGGTACTGTCAGTGACAGTTTTGGCGATCCTGTCGTCGGTGCCTTCGTGGTTGTCACGGGTACGACGAATGGTACCTCCACTGGTGCCGACGGTGAATTCGTACTTGCGAATGTCCCCCGTAACGCAACCTTGACTGTCACTTTCGTCGGAATGAAGACCGCTATCGTGCCCGTGGGCTCCGGAGTGGTCAATGTCAAACTTGAAGACGATGTCGAGCAGCTGGAGCAGGTGGTCGTGACCGCACAAGGTCTGACCCGTAAGCAGAAAGCCATCGGTTATTCCGCGCAGAAGCTGGATTCCGAGCAGATTACTGCCGTTCACAGCAGCTCGCTTGGCAACTCGCTGGCCGGTAAGGTGGCTGGTGCCCAGTTCTGGGGCTCCGCTGGTTCCACCTTCAGTGAAGGCCGCATCATCCTCCGTGGTCCGACGTCTTACAGCAACCAGGAAGGTAGCGAGCCGATCTACGTGGTAGACGGTACCATCACTTCCGCTGCTGCCGTCAACATGGACGACGTGGAGAGCATCAACGTGCTGAAAGGCCCCTCCGCTACCGCTCTGTACGGTTCCCGCGGTGCCAACGGTGCGGTGATCATCACCACCAAGAAAGCGCAGGAAGGCCAGTCCGTGATCGAATTCTCGCACACGACTTCCGCCGAAACCTACTACGAGCACTTCAACTTCCAGCGCCTGTATGGTGGTGGTAGTATGTCTTATGGTGCTACGGCCATGTACAACAGTGGCATTGAGGATCCGAACGATGCATCGTCGGTCCTGGAGCCCGTCGGCGACGGCACCTTCTATTATGACTACGGTGAGGACGTGAACTGGGGCCCGCGTTACGACGGCAGGACGCTTGTCCGTACGGCTCTCTCCTGGGATCCGACCTCTTCGCACTACGGTGAGTCGCAGACCTGGCAGTATCGCCTGAACCTGCGCGACCTGACCCGCGTGGCTTGGAACAACACCACCAACGTGGCGTTCACCAAGTCGACGAAGGGCATGAGCACCCGTATTTCGTTCACCAATGTCGACCGCCCGGGTATCTTCTACAACTCCAAGGCAGTCCGCCGTTCGTTCAGTATGTCCACGCAACTGCAGCCTACTTCCTGGCTGAAGGCAGATGTGAGCTACCGCTACCGCTATCGCCAGAATAAGAACGCCGAGCAGGAAGGTTACTCTTCCAACGGTAACTACATCTGCGACTTCACGCAGTGGGGCCACACCAACGTGGATATCTCCGAGTACAAGGATTATCTCCGTCCGGACGGAAGCTGGCGTACCTGGAACATCGTTTCCCCGAGCAACATCGCAGCTAACTTCCACGACAACCCGTACGCCGTGATGGACAACTACAACTACACCAACACGACGCAGTACCACATGGTATCTGGTGATGTCTACGCTTCGCTGCCGCTCAACTTCCGTATCGGTGTCCGCATCAACGATGCTATGACCTTCCAGAAGTATGAGGAGAAGGACGGCGCCGGTTCCATCAACTTCGACCCGTATTTCCGCACTTATCAGAACCAGTCCAACGACATGACGGCCCAGGCTTACCTGACCTGGGGCGGCCAGTTCGTCGAGAACCGTCTCAGCATTGAGGCTGCAGCCTTCGCCGAGACCCGCAAGTATGACTACTGGTATCTGAACAGCAGCACCAACGGTGGTCTTTCCGTGGACGGCTACTACAACCTTGCCGCTTCCGGTAGCACCTACTCGACCAACAACAGTGAGACCCACTACAAGACCCGTTCGTTCTTCGGTACGGCAACCATCGGTTGGGACGACCTCATCTACCTCGACGGTTCCATCCGCTACGACCTTGACTCCCGCCTTCCGGCCAACAACAACGGCTACCTCTACGGTGGTGGATCCCTCTCTTTCATGCTGAGCAAGCTCATCAACGCTTCCTGGCTGAATTTCTGGAAGATCCGCGGTTCCGTGGCACAGGTGGGTTCCACCATCAGCGCCTACAGCGTGCTGCCGACCTATACGGTCAACACCAAGCTGCACGGCCAGACGACGCTCTATGAGCCGACCACGCAGGTGAACCAGAACATCAAGCCGACCATCTCCACTTCCTACGAGGTTGGTACCGAGTTCAAGATGTTCAACAACCGCTTCAGCGGCGACATCAACTTCTACCTGAAGGACACCAAGAACGACATCATCAATGCCAACGTGCTGCCGCAGTCCGGTTATGCATACCGCAAGATGAACGCCGGTCTGGTTCGTAACAAAGGTATTGAGGTCCTCCTCAGCGGCACGCCGGTTCGTACCAAGAATTTCGAATGGAACATCAGCGCCAACATCGCGAAGAACGTCAACACCCTCATGGAGCTGACTGATGACCAGCATGAATTCACCATGTACGACAACCGTTTCTACTACAGCTGGCGTCTTCGTTCCATCGAAGGTATGCCGGTCGGTGTCATCGAAACGGCATCCCGTTGGGCTCGCAACGAAGCTGGTCAGCTCATCCTTCGCGCCGGTACCGCCAGCGTGGGTGATGTGCGTCCTACCTTCGAGACCAACGTCAATAAGCTCGTCGGCAATGTCCAGCCTGATTTCACGGGTGGTTTGAGCACGAGCTTCCGCCTCTTCGACTTCACGCTCAGCGCAGCGCTCGACTATGTGGTCGGTGGCCAGATGGTTTCCTGGACCAACATGTGGGGTCAGGGTTCCGGTCTGCTCGACGTGACGGCCGCTGTGAACGACCGTGGCGTCAATGTCCGTGAGCCGATCCAGAAGGGCGGCGGTATCCATGTGACTGGTGTCGACGCCGATGGCAATCCGATGGACGGCTACATGGATGCTGTTTACTACTTCCAGTACAAGTATCAGTACGACAACGATGGCTGGATGTACGACCGTACCTATGTGAAGCTGCGTGAGGTCTCCCTCCGCTACGACTTCCCGAGAACCCTCATGAACAAGGTGAAGGGTATCTCCCGTGCCAGCGTCGCATTCGTTGCCACCAACCCTTGGTTGATCTATTCGGCTTGCCCGAACATCGACCCTTCCGAGTCGGGTGGTGCCAGCTATAACTTCCTTGAAGGCGGCCAGGCCGTTTCCACGCGTTCCTTCGGCCTCTCTCTCAATGTCACTTTCTAACGTTTAGGAGGAAGTCAATATGAAAAAGATATTTGCAATTTTCGCATCTGTTCTTGTTGCAGGCATGTTGTTCCTGAATGGTTGCCAGGCGCTCCACGACTTCGGCGACATCAACAAGAGCCCGAACTCTCCTTCGACGGCCTTCACCAGCTACCTCTTCACCAACGCCTGCCGCTATATACCGCAGTTCGTGCTGGGTAGCGCCACCAACGGTTATGACCCGTGGCAGCAGGAGTGGGCTGGCTATCTCTCCGAGTCGAAGAACAACCAGTATGGTCCGCTGAGCACGACCTCGTCGTTCGGCAGCACCAGCTTCTACCTCTACGCGCTCAAGAACCTGCAGATGGTGATTGACATGAATGAGGATCCTGATCAGGTGGGCTTGACCAATGTCGCCGCTTTCGGTACGGCCGCCAACCAGATCGCAGCCGCCAAGACGCTGATGGCTTTCTACTACATGACCATCTCCGACATCAACGGCCCCGTCATCATCTCTGAGGCCCTCAAGGGTTCCAGCGAAGACATCTGGACGCCGAAGTATGATACCCAGCAGGAAGCTTACACCATCCTGCACAACTCCCTGACCGAAGCCTATCGTCAGTTCGACGAGAGCGGTTCGCTGGATGCCGCTGCCGATGTCCTCTTCGGTGGTAACATCGCCAAGTGGAAGAAGTTCAACGCTTCCCTCCGTATGCTCATGGCTATCAAGCTCAGCGACGTCGATCCCAACACGGGTAAGACCCGCTTCGCAGCCGCTTACAACGACGGTGGTATGACCGACGTCGCCGACGGCTTCTACTACAGTTATGATGACCTGAACTGGAACATGCTCTACTACTGGTGCAACCCGACCTACTCGGGCGCCGGTTTCAACGCTGTCCCGAACTACTTCATCGTCGAACAGATGAAGGAATTCAAGGACAACCGCATGTTCAAGTATTTCGACATCGAGGGCTATCGCGGCAGCCGCGACGAGTCCATCTTCCCGCGTGACCAGTACACCTCTTTCTATGGTGTTCCGTTCGGCCTGGAGAACAATACCCAGGTCACCAAGTGGATCGACTGCTGCTGCTCCGTCACCAGCTCGATGCTGGCTATGGATGCTACCATCCCTGTGATCCCGACGGCCCGCGTGCTGCTGACCGAGGCTGAGGCTGCTTATCGTGGCTGGATCTCCGCCGACGCGAAGTCCCTCTACGAGGCTGGTATCAAGGCTTCGTTCGACCAGTGGGGTGCAACGGGTGCTGACGCTTATGTCAAGAGCCCGGCTGTTGCCTACAATGCCAGTAAGGGTCTGGAGCAGATCGCTCTGCAGCGCTGGATCGCCGGCTACCTGGCCGACGGTGTCGAGGCCTGGTCTGACTGGCGTCGTCTCGACATTCCGCACATGCCGGTGGGCCCGGGTGCCAACAACGTGGGTAACACGCACTATCCGTATCGTCTGGCCTTCTCGTCCAGCTACGATCCCGTGTACAACCCGGACAACTATGCCGCCGCTATCGCTACGCTGAAACCGGATGGCAAGGATAACACCAGCAACCGCGTTTGGTGGGATGTCGCCGACAACTGGGAAGGTGTCTTGACACCTGAGCAGTGCACTCCGTCGGTGGAGATTCCGGCCAAGTGGGAAGTCGCCTATGTCGGCGTCTATGACGTCCTGGGCGGTGGCGCTGCCAATGAAAGCCCCGTAGGTGCCGATGTGTTCGGTCACAGCAACTTCACCACCACCCTCTACGAGGATGTTAACCACCCGGGTACGTTCAAGCTTGCGCCTTTCGGCGATACCGAGCTCATGCTGACTTGGGATGCTGCTACCTCCACCTTCTTCGTGCCCAACCAGATCGTGGGTACGTACGAGGGTACGCCCGTCAACGTGGCTGACCGTGATACCGACCAGGATTCCGACGGTCCGTACCGTGGTGCATGGGATGAGGATGGCAACCTGTACATCTACGTCATCTACCGTCTCGGCGGTGCCAGAGGCACGCCGGAGAATCAGGGTATTCTCAACTACGGTTATGACGTGTTCAGCCCTGTCGGCAACTAATCGACAAGGGTAAAAACCAAAAGGGTTGGCCAAACGGCCAACCCTTTTTTTGTTTCAGTTTCGACGACTAGTCTTTATACCAGTCCTTGTACATCATGTAGCCCTGGGCGTTCTTGTGGGCAGCAGCGGTGACGGCCTCGGAGCCGTCTTTCACCTTCTTGGCGGGGACCCCCGCATAGACGCCCGGCTCCAGCTTTTCGTTGCTCAGGACCACGGCACCGGCTGCGATGATGCTGCCGTCGGCGATCTCGGCGTTGTCCATCAGGATGGCACCCATGCCCACCAGGACGTTGTTGCCCACCTTGGCACCGTGTACCACGGCGTTGTGGCCCACCGACACGTCGTCGCCGATGACGGTGACGGAACGCTGGTAGAGCGTGTGGACGCTGGCGTTGTCCTGGATGTTCACGCGGTTGCCGATCGTGATGGTGTTTACGTCACCCCGCAGGACCACTCCATACCAAATGCTGCAATCATCGCCGATGGTTACATCGCCAATGATTACAGCATTTTCGGCTATGAAGCAATTCTTTCCGATCTTCGGGGTGAAACCTCTAAGGGAACGGATGATTGCCATAAAGCTTAGAGTTTCTTGCGCGAAGCTGTCAGTTTCTGGTAGTCGTCCAGCGAAGCGACAATCAAGTTGTCGAACTCGCGCTGGCCGGTACCGGCCGGGATCAGGTGTCCGCAGATCACGTTCTCCTTCAGGCCCTCGAGGGTGTCGACCTTACCGCGGATGGCGGCGTCGCTCAGCACCTTGGTGGTCTCCTGGAAGGAAGCAGCCGACATGAAGCTGTTGGTACGCAGGGCGGCGCGGGTGATACCCTGGAGCACCTGGTTGGAGGTGGCGGGGACTGCGTCGCGGGCTTCCACGGTCTTCTTGTCTGCCCGTTTGAGGGCGGAGTTCTCGTCGCGGAGCTGACGCACTGTCACGATCTGGCCCGGGTGGAGGTTCTCGGACTCTCCGGCGTCGGTCACGACCTTCTTGTCGAAGATCATGTCGTTCTCTTCCAGGAATTCGAGCTTGTCCACAAGCTGTTCGGGCAGGAAGCGGGTGTCGCCCGGATCCACGATCTCGACCTTGCGCATCATCTGGCGGACGATCACTTCAAAGTGCTTGTCGTTGATCTTCACACCCTGCATGCGGTAGACTTCCTGAATCTCGTTGACGATGTATTCCTGCACCTTGATCGGGCCCAGGATGTTCAAGATGTCGCTAGGGGAGACAGCACCGTCGGACAGCGGCATGCCGGCCCGCACGTAGTCGTTCTCCTGGACGAGGATCTGCTTGGACAGGGGCACGAGATAGTGCTTGTCGTCTTTCTCGTTGCCGCTCTTGGCGCGGATGATGATCTCGCGGTTACCACGGCGGGTCTTGCCCATCTCCACTTCACCGTTGATCTCGGACACGATGGCCGGGTTCGACGGGTTGCGGGCTTCGAAGAGCTCGGTGACGCGCGGCAGACCGCCGGTGATATCGCCCGACTTGCCGATGGCACGCGGGATCTTCACGATGATGTCACCGATCTTCACTTCCTGGCCGTCGTTGACCATGACGTGAGCACCCACAGGCAGGTTGTACTGCTTGATCTCGTTGCCTTCTGCGTCGAGAATGCGGACGGTCGGGTTCTTCGACTTGTCGCGCGACTCGATGATGACCTTCTCGCTGTGCTGCGAGAATTCGTCGGCCTCGTTGCGGAAGGTGGAGCCTTCCTCCATGTTCTCGTATTTCACCTTACCGGAGGTTTCCGTGATGGTCAGGGCGTTGTAAGCATCCCAGTTGCAGATGCGGTCGCCCGGCACCACGGTCTCGCCATCCTTCTTGTAGAGTTCGGAACCGTAGGGGATATTGTACTGGCCGAGAGTGATTTCGGTCACCGGGTGTACGATGCGCATCTCAGTAGCGCGGCTGACGACGATCGTGTGGTCGCCGTTGTCGTCCTGCTTGATGATGGTGCGCAGCTCGTCGAATTCCAGACGGCCTTCGTACTTGGAGACGATTTCACTTTCGGAAGCCACGTTCGAAGCGGTACCACCAACGTGGAAGGTACGCAGGGTCAGCTGGGTACCCGGCTCGCCGATGGACTGGGCGGCGATCACGCCGACCACCTCGCCCTTCTCGACCATGCGGCCGGTGGCCAGGTTGCGGCCGTAGCATTTCGCGCAGACTCCCTTCTTCGATTCGCAAGTGAGCACCGAACGGATCTCCACCTGCTCGATCGGGAGGCTCTCGATGAGCTCGGCGAGGTCTTCGGTGATCTGGTCGCCGGCGCTGAGGATCTTCTCGCCGGTGAGCGGGTTGTAGATATCGTGGACCGAGGTACGGCCGAGGATGCGCTCACCGAGGCTCTCGACCACCGTATCCTTGTTCTTGATGGCGGTGGCCACGAGGCCGCGGAGCGTACCGCAGTCGTCTTCGTTGATGATCACGTCGTGCGACACGTCCACCAGACGGCGGGTGAGGTAACCAGCGTCTGCCGTCTTCAGAGCGGTATCGGCCAGACCTTTACGGGCACCGTGGGTGGAGATGAAGTACTCGAGCACGCTCAGGCCTTCCTTGAAGTTGGCCAGAATCGGGTTCTCGATGATGTCGGCGCCGGTGGAACCGGACTTCTGCGGCTTGGCCATCAGGCCTCGCATACCGCAGAGCTGACGAATCTGCTCTTTCGAACCACGGGCACCGGAATCCAGCATCATGTACACCGGATTGAAGCCCTGCTTGTCCGCCTTGATGCGCTGCTCCACGATGTTGGTGAGCTGCGTGTTGACGGTGGTCCAGATATCGATAACGTGGTTGTAACGTTCGTTGTTGGTGATCAGACCCATGTCGTAGCTGCTCTGCCACTGGGCGATCTGCTGGTAGCCGTCCTCGACGAGTTCGGCTTTTTCGTCAGGAATGATCACGTCACCCAGGTTGAACGACAGACCGCCCTCGAATGCCATGCGGTAGCCGAGGTTCTTGATGTCGTCGAGGAACTGGGCGGTGCGGGCGATGCTGGTGGCCTTGAGCACCACGCCGATGATGTCGCGGAGCGATTTCTTCTTCAGCAGGGTGTTGATGTAAGGCACCTCGGCCGGAACGAGCTGGTTGAAGAGGATACGGCCCACGGTCGTCTCCTGCATCTTATAGCCCTTGGAAAGGTCCATCTTGTCGACGGGGATGCGCACCTGGCACTTGGTCTGCCATTCCACGCGGCCCTCGTTCTTGGCGATGATGGCCTCTTCCGGACCATAGAATTTCATGCCCTGACCCTTGGCGCCGGGACGTTCCTTGGTGATGTAGTACAGACCGAGGACCATGTCCTGCGAAGGCACGGTGATCGGCGCGCCATTGGCGGGATGGAGGATGTTGTGGGAACCGAGCATCAGCAGCTGGGCCTCCAGGATGGCGGCGTTGCCGAGCGGCAAGTGGACAGCCATCTGGTCACCGTCGAAGTCGGCGTTGAAAGCCGTACAGGCGAGCGGGTGGAGCTGGATGGCCTTGCCTTCGATCATGCGCGGCTGGAAGGCCTGGATACCGAGGCGGTGCAGCGTCGGTGCTCGGTTGAGGAGCACCGGGTGGCCCTTCATCACATTCTCCAGGATGTCCCAGATCACGGGATCCTTGCGGTCTACGATCTTCTTGGCGCTCTTGACCGTTTTGACGATGCCGCGCTCGATGAGCTTGCGGATCACGAACGGCTTGTAGAGCTCGGCAGCCATGTATTTCGGCAGACCGCACTCGTGCATCGAGAGCTCCGGACCGACGACGATCACCGAACGGGCGGAGTAGTCGACACGTTTACCAAGGAGGTTCTGGCGGAAGCGGCCCTGTTTGCCTTTGAGGCTGTCGGACAGGGACTTCAGTGTGCGGTTGGCTTCCGATTTGACAGCGTTGGACTTGCGGGAGTTGTCGAACAGTGAGTCGACGGCTTCCTGCAGCATACGCTTCTCGTTGCGGAGGATCACCTCGGGCGCCTTGATCTCGATGAGACGTTTCAGGCGGTTGTTGCGGATGATCACGCGACGGTAGAGGTCGTTCACGTCACTGGTGGCGAAACGGCCGCCGTCGAGGGGAACGAGCGGGCGGAGATCCGGCGGGATCACCGGGATCACCTTCATCACCATCCATTCGGGATGGTTGATCTCCTTCGACTCACGGAAAGCCTCGATGACGCTCAGGCGCTTGAGGGCTTCCGCCTTGCGCTGCTGCGAAGTCTCGGCTTCGCTCTTGTGGCGGAGTTCGTAGGAGAGGGTATCGAGGTCGACGTTCTTCAACATCTCGTAGATCGCCTCGGCGCCCATGCCGGCCACGAATTTCTGCGGGTCGTCGTCCGGCAGGTCCTGGTTGCCCTTGGGCAGCTTGTCCATCACGTCGAGGTACTCTTCTTCGGAGAGCAGGTCGAGGTCGTTCACCGGATGGTCATGCAGGTTCTTGGCTGCACCGGCGTGCATCACCACGTAGCGTTCGTAGTAGATGATCGACTCCAGTTTCTTGGAAGGGATGCCGAGCAGGTAACCGATCTTGTTGGGCGTGGACCGGAAGTACCAGATGTGTGCCACCGGCACGGTCAGGCTGATGTGGCCCATCCGTTCGCGGCGCACCTTCTTCTCAGTCACCTCCACACCGCAGCGGTCGCAGACGATGCCGCGGTAGCGGATGCGCTTGTACTTTCCGCAGTGGCACTCGTAGTCTTTCGTCGGGCCGAAGATGCGCTCGCAGAACAGACCGTCGCGCTCCGGCTTGTAGGTGCGGTAGTTGACGGTTTCCGGCTTGAGCACCTCACCCGACGACTGCTCGAGAATCTCTTCCGGAGAAGCCAGGCCGATGGTGATCTGGTTGAAGTTGTTTTTCACCTTTATCTCTTTCTTTAAAGACATAGCCTTGAATTTTACTTGTCAAACACTCTTTGAATTAGTCCATCTT
>Ga0265298_10002278_pt1 | contig 26942 bp, 16 predicted proteins | sample AusTroGonzalo_MG_3_FD_193486 | JGI IMG/M metagenome (GOLD analysis project Ga0265298, IMG submission 193486) | Bovine rumen microbial communities from tropical cattle in Woodstock, Queensland, Australia - Gonzalo_01 | ecosystem: Host-associated > Mammals > Digestive system > Stomach > Rumen ...
CGCTGTGACGGTGAGTTCCAGGATCTTGGTTCCACCGCTCTGGAGCGTCATGTGCGCTTCAATGACATGGGTGCCGGCAGTGAGGGTAACGGTCTGCCCGGTGAATGGCGACACCGTGACTGCGGAACCTAAGGGCTCGTCGTCGATGTACCACTGCACGCTGCTGACCGGCTGGGCGTCGCTAACCTCGAGTTCCGGGGTGAAACTGCCCCCTGCCGTATAAATGCCGTTTCCGGGGTTGTAAATCACATTGTAGTTCAGCGTCGAGGAAGGTACCGTCGCATAAAGGGTCACCTGATTGTTCGAATAGGCGATGTTGGACAACTGCACTGCTGAATTGACCCCGTTCCAGCTACTTGCCGTGTACGAAGTAATACCCTGGCTTCCCGGGAAAGGAATCTTGGCACTGTAGCTTGAGCTGAAGTAGTAGTTGCCTTGATACAGAGTATGTCCATACAATAAATTCGACTGATCCGGAGCCGGGATGACGTAGCAGCACGGATGTTTACCATTCTCATTTATGGAATTATTGGCGGTCCAATTACTCCATAATTCAGAGGCGGAAGACGTTCCCCCGGAAATCTTGACAGAGCGGGAGGATTTGTCCACGTGGGTGACAACCAGCCCGTTCGCTCCTGAAGGAAGGCCGGCATCCCAGCCACTGTTGCCACGGCACTCGTAAACGAAGTATTCCCCGTTCATGTCCGTCGGAGTCTTGTACGCTATATTGTTATTGACGCTCGGAATCGTGTAACTGCCGGATTGTGAAAATTCTCTGAAGGCACTCTCGTCTATCCATCCCAGCATGATACGTTCTTCTATGGTGAAGTAGGGCGGAGTCTTGCCGTCATTGTTATAGGAGCCGGAGTCCATGGTCGAGAAAAAGAACATTCCGGCACTCTGGCCATTGGTGGTATAATCCGTGTCGTAGAAATCCGGAAGACCCATGGCGTGACCGAACTCATGACAGGCCGTACCTATGCCGCACATGTTTCCGGAATCTCCTTCTCTCTCATTGGTGCAGGCATATTTGTCTATCTTCTTGCCGTCAAGAGTGAGGGATATTCCTCCGCTGGTCAGTTCCCACTGATGGGGCCAGATGGCATCCTCGTCATCTGAATCCGCCTCTCCGTAACCGGCATAGTACATAAAGACCAAATCCACTTCTCCGTCACTGTCGTTGTCGAACTGCGTGAAATTAACCTGGCTGTCGAGTGACTGACAGGCCTGCTGCACTGCTTTTTCCGGGGCATTGTCATCCCCGTTGGAATTATTCCCGCCGTAATAGGCCTTGGTGTTGGAAAGAGTCACCGGACCATAGACATCGAAAACCGGATCGAAAAGTCCACCGGAGTTGTCGTAGTAAAAATCCCTTGCCGAACCGGTTCCACCGTTTACGTTATAGCCAGGCTCATTAAGCAGAGCCGTGAAATCCGCATTGGCGGTACTGCTCTGGAAGGAAAGGTCGCTGAACTGTACCAGAATCACAAGGAAATGCTTCTGGCCGGAAGCTATCCCAGCCTTCGCCGGAGAGCGGCGTGCCCGGTTCGCCGCCGTGCGTCGGATAGCGGCAGCTGCGCGTCGGGCGTTCAACTGGGATTCACTCACTGGACGATAATACCCGTCCGCGTCCTTCTCGACCACCCGCCCGGAAGCGTCGGTGGTCCAATGGAAAAACTCATCACCAAACTTCTGGATCTTTATCACGCTCCCGTCCGGCTGGGTATGGGTAATAAACCCTCTGCGCGCCGGAACTGCGAAAAGACCATAGCAGCAAAGGGCTGCAAGAATCGTTAAAAAAATCTTTTTCATAGCCCTTTACTTTTTAATGACGAAACCCTTTCCGTTGCCGTCGCTCAGCCAGACCTTCGGACCGTCTTCCTTGATCAGTGTCATCTGGTAAGAATCTGAAAGGACAAGGGTTGTGCCACGGTGCCAGTAGACTGTGAGAGTGACGGAATCGCCTTTGACATAAGATTTCTTGTAGCCGCTTATCTCCAGTTCTTCCACGACTGAAGCCTTGATAAGCGTGTATGTCTGTACGCCATTGCTGTCGTAGCTTCGTGTTATCTGGTCCGTGCCGGGATTGTATTCCCATTCAAGGCCGGTGCCGAGCCAGCAGCCGTAAACAGAGTGCTCCAGCATGGGGTCGGAGGCAGAAACACCGCTGCCGGAACCTCCGCTGCGGCGGAAGATGGAAACGTCATTCTGTCCGGAAGCATAACAGCTGAAACGGGGTGAACTGGAGTTATACTTCAAAAGTGTCCTGGTGCCAGCCTGTGCAGTTACGCTTGCAAGACCGCTGCTATTGATGGAAATGCTCCAACTGGCATTCGCGTTCACAGAAGTGAGTGTACTGAGCAGATAATTATTGCTCCCTGAAGTCGGGCTTGACAAATAGTGCTCACCGTCATAGAAAGCGAAAGTTCCGCTGGAAGAGCCTGCAAAGAGCGTCAGGACAGTTGCATCTCCCGGGTCGGAAATAGCATTTTCAGAAATACTTACAGCGACGGAACTCCGGAAATTTCCAGAACTCGCCCCGAGCGCTTTGCTACCAGCCTTATACACTATCAGCACCTCATCACCTGCCGAAAGTGTCGAATCGTCCGTCACAAGCGTGAAGGGCCCGTTGCCACCTGAACCGCCGCTACCTGAACCGGCCTGGATAAAGTCAGTATCCGTGGACATATCCACGGAAATGACAGCGACAACACCTGCCTGCAGTTCATACGTGCCGTCCAGAAGGACTTCCTTCCTGTAAGTCCCGGCATCAGTAATGAGCGAGACAACCCAAATTTGATCTGACATATCCACTGGGGCGCAGCCGAACCATACATCGCTCGCGCTCGAGGTGTTGATTGTCAGGGTTGAAGATGCGCCGTAGTCTGTCAGTTCATGGGTATCGCATTTCCAGTACCAGTCACCGACAAAAGGCTCTGTGGCAGTGATTTCCAAAGCCTGGACAGTTTTGCCGTCAAGGTCAAGTCCTGTAATGGAAATGCAGCCGTAGGCCGTCAGGTGCTGGAAATAAAGGTTCACGTCGCTTGCATCGTCAACTGTGGCATAAGTCGAGCTGGTCGATGCGATAATCAGTGCGCTTTCGTCCGGAGATCCTGCCGAAGGGCTCTGTACGGAAGGGATGCTTACCTTCCACGCTTCCCGGCTGGGGCTGAGAGCCTTTGCTACAGAGGAGGGAGAAACCGAATAATAGGTATAAGGACCGCTGACTCCGCTGAAATCGACCGTCGCGCTGAAAGTTGCGCTCCTCCAATCCTCCGACGGAGTTACGTCCGCTTCCATAGAGCTGCCGTAATTCAGCGAAAGCTTAACCTTCGAGTCGTTGTTTGTCCACAGGGTCGGCCACACATTACCATCCTTATCCCCGAACTGCGCCTTCGATTTTATCTCCATTGCATGGAAAGTCACCTCTCTCTCTCTCCCGCTCTCCACCGGCTCCGAAGGTTCAGCTGCCTCTCTGGCACACGCAAGGGCGACGACTCCTGCGAGCGCCGCCCCGGCAAATCTAATAAAATGCTTTCTTGTCATTTCGAGCTTTTCGAGAAATCCCTACAGCGCCTGCCAATTATTCCCGCTTACCGATGCAATGTTCGACGAGCTCTGGAAATTGGTCCAACTGGTATTGGATTCAGCGCTCTCTTCTATACTGTCAGGCAGGTTGTGGAAGAGGTTGAGCCCTGTCCAGGTCTCAATCTGGTTCACGCTCACGATATGCTCGGAATCATAGTAGTGCTCGCTGCTCTCGTACTCCCTGTGATCGAACCAGAATCCGATGGTAGAGGCTCCGGTAATCTGTCCGTTGCTGTTGCGCGTCACCTTCAGAAGAGCCTTCCAATAATAATTCGGAATAGGCAGGCTTGAAGGATTGGCGTTCTTTCCGGAAGCTCCGGTCAGGTAAGTGATTGTCTCCGAACCTCCTACCTTGCGGTAAACAGGACCTGTCGCGACATACACGGTATCCGCGGAACTCGTAAGGTTGCGGACCGCCCCTTCCAGAGCGGCCCAGATGCTGCCGTTAAACTTATTCTGCAACTGAGGAGTCTGGTTGGTTGAATAGTAGGTCTGCAGGTTCATCGTGTCATCGCTCTTGCGGCTGGCATTGGGTATCTGGTGTCCGCGGGCGTATTGGGAGGCACCATACATCGTTCCATAGGCATTGCTGACGATGCTCACCTGATTGTTATTGGAAATGTTCGGATTGTACCGCCAGCTCGAAGTACTGGCAGAACCAGACGTATGCGCAGCAGTTAGAGGATAAGCCACCCACATGGACGCATAATAGGTATAGTTGTAGTAGTAACTATAATTCCTGTTCGTCCCTACCTGGCTTCCTTCGCCATAGAACCTGCCGACGAAATCTTCCGTCCCGGTTTCCTCCGGAAGTTCCAGCCATCCGGCAGGAGTTTCGGCGACCTGTGCCGTCGTGTTGAAGGTCAGTGAGTTGCTGGCCCAGCGGTCCTCGTACTGTCCGGTGTTCTCGTTGTACTCCGTAACATACGCCTGGAAGGTGTAGGTTGAACTTGGATCCAGTGAACTGATTGTCATGGAGAACGAGCCGGAAGTGCCAGTGGTGCTGGCGAGGCCCGTCGGGGTTACCCAGTTGCCGACACCTTTCTTGTAACGGAAGCCGCGGTCGTAAATCACGCCTGAAGCTCCGCTGAAAGTAGCGTTTAGCGTTGCGCTGTTGGACCCTACGCCTGTTGCCGCAGTGGTGGTCACCGTAGCGGTTGCGACCTTCTTGGTGGTGAAGGAGTACTCGCTGCCATAGAAGGTCCCGCTTTGGGAAGAATAGCTTTCTGTGCCGTTGACCGTTACGAACGCCTTATAGTAGTAAGTAGTACCTGCAGTGAGGCCCGTGAGCGTTGCGGAAATGCTTCCGCTCGTTGAAGAGCTGTTGTTTGCAGTGTTGTTAAGGTTTCCGGAAGTGGTCCCCCACTTGAAACCTGATGCCGTCGGAGTTGAACTCGCTCCGGAGTAGGAGCCCGACAGGGTCGCCCCTGTCGAACTCTTATCCGTAACAGTGTTGTCCGTCGTTACTGAAGCTGTGGGTTGTTGCCCCCCGGCGCCCCCGCCGGATGATCCTCATTCGTAGGTAACAACAAATTTGGTTGTTCTCAATTGGGTATTTGTACCACCTGCCTTGGAATTCTGGAGAGTAACAGTGGATGCACCGGCGCTATTCTCCCAGACAACCTTTTTGTTGGAAGAGTCAATGCTGACTGTGCCATCACCATCTGCCACTGTCCACTCTGCACCGGAGTATGAACCGGTATAGTACATTTCGATCTTTGTGAATGTTTTTCCGGTAAACTGCATCTGATTGGCACGATAAACACGAAGAGTGCTTACTGAATTGTAAGAGGTATTACAATTTGTACCACCATTCTTCAACTGCTTGATGGTAATACCGGATGTCGTTGTCATCGAAAGGCTGTTTGCATCACCGGAGAAGGTTCCGGATGTAATCTCCTCTGTGGATGAAGAACCACTGCTGGCCTTTGTCTGGGTTAAGGTAACCTCCTTATAAACAGAGGAATCATCGGCATGGGCGATGGTCAGCGTAACCGACTTGTCTGCGGTGGTGCTTGTGTTCGCCGCATTGGGATAAACGGTAATCGTTCCGTTTCCATCGTCAGATACTGTCCAGTCTGCATTGCCTCCGCTTACGCTATAATCACTCGGAGCTGCATCCCCATTGAGAGTAACGGTGATGGTCTTGCCGTTGGCTGAGCCAGACTCGGCAGCGCCCCAACCCAAAGAGGTATGGTCCACCGAAACAGTGAGGACTGAAGTATCCTCTGCTATCGATACTGCCTGGAAGTTATAGTTGTTGAAACTGGTACTCCAACTGTAAACGTAACCCGTAACCATTACCGTCTTGGTGTCGGTAGCCGAATTGGCAGCATTTAAATGCAGAGTGGTATTGGAACCGGTAATATTCTGCCCGGACTGTGTTCCCGTCATGGAAACGTAAACCGCAGGATGGAATCCGTTGGCAACGAATGCAGTATTCGTAGCTGAAGCCGCGGCAGCGTCGTTGAAATCAGTGGCCGTGCCATGATCGACAGTGTTGCCGGAACTGTTTGTTGTAATGGTACCACCGGTAATTTCAAGCGTAACAGTCTGGTACACTGTTGTTACGGCAGATGCAATGTTGATATTGTCTCCTACTGCAAGGGTATTTGTCATGTAAAGGAGCATCTTGCCGGATGAGTCACCCACTATTGCATTCTTGCCCTTCACGTCGTAAACAAGCAGGTTGTTCATATTGTAAGTACCGGCACCGGCCGCCAATACCTCGGCAACGGTACTGGACGAGGTTATCTCAATCGTGTATGCGGCAGTTGCGACGTTGCTGGGCTTGTGCTTGTTGTCATTCTCATAAGCGATGGCCTTGATGGTAGTGGCGTCGTTGATTGTTACCGGTTCAGTGTACAGAGTACCGTTCACGTTGCTGGGCTCCGATCCGTCAGTGGTATAATAGATGTTCACTGTAACGCCCGGTTGAGCGCAGGAAATGGTTACTGTGGTTCCTGCTGCGACAGCACCTGCGCCGGGAGTGAATTCAAGATCCCAAAGCTGCGAACGACTGTCGGTTACAGTCAGGGTATAGCTGGCAGTTGCGGGCTTGTAAGCGGTATTTCCCGCGAAGTTTGCAGAAATGACCACTTCGCCTCCGCCCACTATGCTGACTGCTCCCGTACTGGCGTCAACGGTGGCAACGGCGTCGTTATTGGATGAATAGGTAACATCCACGCCATTGGGATTGACAAGTGAAGGTGCAGTGAAGGTAACGACGGGGCCGTCACCGATTATTGCAGGATCAGGGGTGACAGGAGTCCATGCAAGGCCTGCATCGGCACGGGGATCGTCAAGTTTGAAGAGTTCAACATCGTAGTAGGTTCCATTTCCGGCGTTACCTGTTGAATAGTTGCCGAATACTCCTGAAGTGCTGTAAAGGACTGCACGTCCCGTGGTTGTAGGATGGCAAATTCTGAAAGAACCAGCCGAGCCGGCTGAAATCAAATGTGCAAGCCCGGTAGAACCAACCTCGAAGTCAGTACCGGAAGTCTTGCAATTCAGATATTCACTTCCATTGTAAATTGTAACGGTCTTGTCATCTCCGGAAGCACCTACAGTCAGCGTAACCGTATAATCCGCAGCAGCAGCGGCAGTAATCTTGTCGCCCGCAACTACAACTTCTGTCCCAGTGGGCTTCTTGGCAAAAGTATTGCTCATCGCATAATACTTGCTGCCGACATAAGCCGCTATCACATATTCACCTGTAGTAACATCCGCGAGGTCGGTTACCTTAATATATTTTGCACCGCCGGGCTCAGCTCCGGTGGTAACGGCGCTTGCTGCACCGGCTGCGCCGGAAGGCTTGTAAACGTAAGGATCGGCAGGAATCGCCTGCACGGTAACCGTGTATGCGGTATTGTAAAGGAGACCCGTGGCGGCATAGCTGGTGCCGGTGGTCTCGAAGGTCGTAAGGTTGCTGGAACCGTCGAGCAGGCCGACTACATAGCTTCCTGCGTTCTCGACACCGGTCCAGGAGACGTTGACGGTATTGGTAACGGCAGGATCCGTGGTATCGAGAGAAGCGGTGACTCCGGTAGGATCTGCAAGGACCGTACGGGTATCAGTACCAGCCCAGACCTCGATCTTGGAAACGAGCGTGGCTGCTCCGCTTACACGGAGGTAAGCCGTCTTGTATGCACCGGCAGAAGCGACATCGAAATCGTAAACGAGGTCGTCAGTGGTGGTCACGGAGAGAATGTCACCGGTCGTTCCGTCGGCGGTGGATTCAAGATTGATGGTCTTGTCGGCCGTAACGCTCTTGAGGGTTACAACTACGTTATTGATATTATCGGCAAAGTCAGGCAGTTTGATGTAGCTGTTCTTGTGTGAACCGCTGTCGAACCTGCCGACCTGGATTGCATCACCGGACTTGCATGCAATGGTCTCCCAGGCATCTCCGTGAGTCTTGGTGACCGTCACGGGAGCATAGCTGGTGCCGGTTCCGCTGGTTGCATCGTAATCATCATAGGTCAGGCATGCATAAGGCATTGCGACGCCGGGCAGGGAGATTACGGGAGTCTCGAAGACATCGGCATGTGCGAGGGAAACCGCCGTTCCGAGAACTTTGGACTTGGTGGCGAGGACACCTGACGTGCCGTCGAGGAGTTCAACGGTGAATTCCTTGTAACTGCCCACAGGCACGGGAATGTAGAACGTCTTGCTGCTGTTGGGAGATGCAACGGCGTTTTCAAGCCCGATCAGCACGGTCTTGCTGGCAGCCTGAAGGTCGGAGTTTGTAATCTCGACAACACCCGACAGATCCTTCTCGGCATAACCGCTGATGTACTGGTCAGAGGTGAAACGGAGTGTCTTGGTGCCTACGGGAAGATTCTGCACGGGAATCTTGATGAGGGCTGCGGCATGCTTGAAGGTGAATTTGTAAACTTCGCCTTCTTCCTCAGGAGCGCCTGCAACCATCAGCGCGTTGGTCCCTTTGACAAAATCATAGGCACCGGGCATATAAACGTTCACCACGGTTCCGGTGGCCGGAACGGTGCTGATTGCACCGGCCGGAGTGGCAGCAAAGCGGAGGTCTCCGTCCTTGGTGCCGGTGAAAGTGCCGGCCGCCTTGTCGGAAACAGTGAAAATCTTGCTGGTCGTGGTTCCGTCGGCGACGACGATGTTCTCAGAATCGCCCCAGGAGAATTCGGTTCCGTCGAGGGTGGTCTTGGTGTCGTTGCTGATGGAAGCGATGATGGTAACCTTTTCGAGTCCGCCGTTTGCGGGATCGACAGGAGCGTCAAGTTCCTTGGTACATGCTGCAAGGATGGCTGCCATGCCTGCGAGCAAAAGTAATGATTTCTTCATGGTCTCTTCCGTTTAAAAGTTAATCCCATGAATCAAATCCGTGGTCGGAACCACTGACGATATTCGCATCCTGCAAACCGTCGGCGCCCACGATAGGGCTTCCAGACTGCAGATAATTACCGCCCGCGAGAACCTCGAGGGCTTCGCACCCGGGCGCAACGTACGCGCGGCGGGGACTGAGAGATTTTTGGTTGAACATCATTTGTAAAGTATTTGAAACTAAAATATCCGTCATTTATCCCTTTTAGGGATTATCCGCGAATTTAATCATATTTTTCCAAAGGATGAACGATTGTTAATATTTGGTTGATAACTTTTTTCTCCGGCACCCCGAACCACCTGCCGGACGGCAAGTTTACCGCTTCTTTTAAAAGAACTTACAAATTTATTTCGTATATTTGGGGACTGTAACACTCGATTATGACCGATAAAGAAATCAATATCAAGTTTCACGAATACTCTTCGCTTGACGAACTTGGCAGGGAGGACCGCGAGCTTGCGGATGCCGCAATCGATGCAATGAAAGGCTCTTATGCCCCCTATTCCCACTTCAACGTGGGGGCGGCGGTCAGGCTGAGCAACGGGGTGATTGTCCAGGGAGCGAACCAGGAGAATGCAGCATTCCCATCAGGGCTCTGTGCGGAGCGTACCGCAATGTTCCACGCCGGAGCAAGCTATCCCGACAAGGCAATGGTATCCCTCGCAATTGCCGGCGGAGTGATGGGGCGGCTGGCAAAGGCACCTGCAACCCCTTGCGGCGCGTGCCGTCAAGTAATGGCGCAGTACCAGCTGAAGGGCGGGCACCCGATGTCGGTACTTATGATCGGCGACGGCCAGATCTGGAAGTTCGACCGGGTGGACGACATTCTGCCACTCATCTTTGACAGTATTTAAGAAAGTTTTCTTATATTTGCCGCCGGGAAAGTCGTACACGACCAGCTCCCTCTCAACTCCCCCAGGGCAGGAATGCAGCAAGGGTCGGAGGTCGTAGCGGTGCGATGTGCTAAGCTTTCCCTTTTTTTGTTTCATGAAATCTGACATTGTTATAATAGGTGGAGGAGCCGCCGGGCTGATGGCGGCATGGGGAGCGGCTTCCGCCCTGATTGCATCGGGCAGCGACGCATCCGTCACCCTGCTTGAAAAAATGCCACGTCCCGGCCGCAAAATCATGATTACCGGAAAGGGACGCTGCAACTTTACAAATGTCAAGGATTGGAATTCCTTCAGCCCGCATATCCGCACGAATCCGAACTTCGTCAAGCCGGCATTCTACAATCTGACCCCAGCCAGACTGGTGGAGTTATTCGAAGACGCCGGGATGCCTTCCGTTGTCGAACGCGGCGATAGGGCTTATCCAGCCTCATATCATTCTACGGATGTAATCGATGCCCTGGTGCGCACCTGCCACGGCGTCGGAGTCAAAATAGAAACGGAGGCGGAGGTCGCCTCGATAGAAACCGAATCCAACGGAGGAGCCACTTTCCTACGCAACTTCAAGGTGATTTTGACAGACGGCCGCTTCTGGACCTGCCGCCGCCTGATTATCGCCACCGGCGGCCTTTCGTATCCTAACACCGGATCCACCGGAGACGGATACCGCTTCGCATCGACCTCCGGCCACAGGATCACTCCCCTCTTCCCGTCGCTCACCGCCCTGGTGCCCCGCGGATACAAGGATACCGCCGCCAGTGCCCCGGATCAGGCCGACAAGCAACCACACCATATCGATCGGGCAACGCCACTGTCGGAACTGGGCGAAAAGTTCCGGGGGGTGCACCTGAAAAACACAGGGATGCAGCTGCTGATCGAAGGCACGGTTGCAGACAGCGAATTCGGAGATATAGACTTCACCGACGGCGGCATCGAGGGCCCGCTTGGATTCCAGGTCAGCAGGAAGGCTGTCAAGGCGCTGATCAACGGTTCCCGCGTCAAACTGGTCCTGGACCTCAAGGCAGGAGTCCCTCTTCCGGAAATAACCGCCAGGGTAAAAGAACTTTGGGCGGAGGTGGACCGCGATCCGCGCAGCCGGGGGCTTCGCGAAAAAGAGAAATGCCGCATTCTGCTTGGCAAACTGATGCCGTGGGAACTCATTCCGGCATTCACCGCTTCCAATCCTGGAATCATCACCCTTGAACGCAGGGGGCGCACCGACACCAAAGTCTGGATCAATCTTCCCACTATAGCCAAGTGCCTGAAAGAGTGGACATTCGATATCGAAGGATATGTGGGATATGAGCGCGCCGTGGTTACGGCGGGAGGCGTCTGCAGCGATGAAATCGTGGCCAAGACGCTTGAGTCGCGTCTCGTTCCCGGGCTGCACTTCTGCGGCGAAGTTCTCGACATCGACTGCGATACCGGAGGCTATAATCTTCACTGTGCCTTTGCTACCGGCCTGCTTGCCGGCCAGTCCGCTGCTAAATCCTTGTAGCTTCCGCAGGATAACCCCCTCCCCCTAGCCGGGGGTGGCAGGGTCGCTCTGTGGGATACCCTGCTACCAGCCTCTAGAAATCAGCTATACGGGAGACAGGGGCGACGTCGAGGCCGGTGCGTTCGCCGGCGAGATAATGGTAATAGCCGGCAATTGCGATCATGGCGGCGTTGTCGGTAGTGAACTTGAATTCAGGAAGATAGGTATTCCAGCCACGCTTCCTGCCCTCGGAAACGATCCGGTCGCGAAGTCCGCTGTTGGCGGAAACACCTCCGCCGATGGTAATCTCGCGGATGCCGGTCTGCCTGGCAGCCTTGATCAGCTTGTCCATCAGTATGTCTATCAGAGTCTTCTGGAACGAAGCGCAGATATCCTCCTTGTTTTTTTCCATGAAGTCCGGATCTTTCGCAATCTCGTCACGGACAAAATAAAGAAGAGAAGTCTTGATGCCGCTGAAACTGTAATCCAGCCCAGGGACATGGGGTTTTGCGAACTTAAAGCGTTCAGGATTTCCGAGTTTGGCGAGGCGGTCGATTACCGGGCCTCCGGGATAGCCTAGCCCCATCATTTTGGAGCATTTGTCGAAGGCCTCCCCCACGGCGTCGTCTATGGTCTGCCCGAGAATCTCGAAATCAAGCGGGGAATCCACCCGGACTATCTGGGAATTGCCCCCCGACACAAGCAGGCAGAGATAAGGGAAAGACGGCTGGACAACTGGCTTGTCTTTCTGTTTCACAAACCCCGCAAGGATGTGCCCCTGAAGGTGATTTACCTCAACTATAGGGATGTCCAGGGCAAGCCCCAGTGCCTTTGCGAACGAGGTTCCTACGAGAAGGGAGCCAAGGAGCCCCGGACCGCGTGTAAAAGCGATTGCGGTCAGATCAGAAGCGGCGAGCCCGGCCCTGGAAAGGGCTTCGCTTACCACCGGAACCATGTTCTGTTCATGGGCACGGGATGCGAGTTCCGGCACCACGCCGCCATAGGCCTTGTGCACGTCCTGGCTGGCAATGACGTTTGAAAGCAGCCATCCGTCGGCGATGACGGCGGCAGAAGTGTCGTCGCAGGAGCTCTCTATTCCTAAAATAATATCCATTTCAAACGCTTTGTGCTCGCAAATTTAAGTATAATTTCTTAAATTTGTAGATTCCATAAATAGGCGAACTATCAAAGGGAACGGAAACATAACGGTAAGAGTCTTCGGACTGATTGTCCTGCTGCTGATTGCAACGGCGGTGGCGGTGCAGTCCCCCGGGGTGCAGCAGCGCGTCGCCGAGAAGGCGGTCGGGCGGTTCACGGAATCACTCGGGGCCAAAGCAGGTTTCTCCTCCGTAAGTATCCAGGCACCCGGATCCTTCATGATCCGTGACCTTCTCCTGAAGGACTCATCGCCATACACCGAAGATGCCGGCAACATGGGTTTCGCGCCCGTCGATACCATGCTTTATGCGCGTGAGGTCTATGCCACCATCTCGCCCAGGGCACTTCTGAACAATAGGAAAATCCGCCTGAAAAGGCTCGACCTGAAAGGAGTCAGCGTCGCTTTTGCATCAGAACCAGATGCCGACGGAAAGAGGTCCGACAACTTCACCAGGGTGCTGAGCGCAATGAAATTGGACTCCACCTCCACCCCTCTGGACCTTTACATCGCAAGGCTGAACATCACCGACTTCCGGTTCCGTTTCAAGGAGTTCATGCCCAAAGTCCGGTATCCGAAAGGCCCCTTTGTGGATTTCAACGATATCGACGCAAGGGCGTCACATCTGAAGGCAAGCGATTTCAGCATCAGGGACGGATACTATTCAGCCGATATTGAGGAGGCCGAAGTCAGCGAAAAGAGCGGAGCCGCCCACACAGTAAGCGGAAGGCTCAGGATAGGCAACAGGCAGGCAGTAATAAAGGATCTTCGCATCAAAGATGCCTGGTCTGATTTCCACGCACCGCTGTACTCGATGACGAGCATCGGAGAAAAAGCCTACAAGCATTATGTGAGCCAGGTTCGCATGAAACTCAAGGCCGATAAGGGCACCCTTTCGTGGAACACTATCAGATGGTATACGACCGGGGCGCTTTATGACAGCGATTTCCTCCTGAAACTCGACAATATCGATGCCGAAGGATATGTCAACGACCTGAATATCAAGCGCATAAAGTTCACCGACCTTTACGGTGGGATGGAAGGTGACGTTTCCGGCAGGATTACCGGGATCACCGTGACTCCCGACCTTCTGGTGGAGGCGAACGTGAACAAACTGAAGTTCACCACTGAAGGTGCCGAAAAATTCCTGAAGAGAATGGCTCCCGGCGCGAACCTGAAACTGTCCGGCCTTGCCAAGGGGCAGGCCCTCACCCTCGACGCCAGTGCGAAGGGCCGCCTTGACAAACTTGCCGCTACGGCACGCATCGATACCCGCTCGGCCGGTCTCGCGGACGCAGTCGTATCCATCAACGGTTTGCGTTCTTCAAAGAAAGGCACGGAAATAGCCGGAACGCTGAAGACCAAGAACCTGTCACTGGGAAAAATCACCGGAAAGGATTTCCTCGGAGAGGTGACGGCGAACTCCGGTTTCAAGGCGAACTTTTCCGGCAAGAACATGTCGGTGCGGGTCGATTCCCTGATGGTGGACAGGCTTGGCCTGCTGGGATACGACTACACCGGAGTGGCCGCCGCAGGAACATATTCAGGCAATTCCTTCGACGGTAAGATTATCTGTGCGGACCCCAACCTCAACTTCATCTTCCAGGGTATCTTCAATTTCTCGCCCAAGACAAACAACGCACTGTACAAGTTCTCGGCCAACGTGGGATACGCCGACCTCGAAGCGCTCCACCTCGACACCCGCGGCGGTTCGTCCAAGATTTCCCTGGGGGTAAACACCAACTTCATGAAGATTCCCCGGGGAGACCTTCTCGGAGACATCAATATAAGCGACCTCACCCTCGAAAACGACAACGGATTCAAATACATAGGCGACATCTACGTGGGATCCCACGCCAACGGTGACATCAACCGCCTGCAGTTCCAGTCGAGCTTCCTTGACGCCGGTTACGTCGGGGACAGGAGCATAGCCAACCTCCTGGACGACCTCCAGACGATTACCACACGCAGGGAACTGCCTTCGCTTTACAGTAAAAAAGACAAGGACAAAGGCGACCCCACCGGCAAATACGACATCAGCGTCAACTTCCACGACAGCCGCGACATCCTCTCCTTCATCAAACCCGGCCTCTACATCGCGGACTCCACCAGCATAGACCTCCGAACCGACGGCAACGGGCAGATGAGAGGACGCGTCCGGTCGCCCAGGCTGGCGTACAGGACCGATTATCTGAAGGGGCTCGACATCTCCGTGGACAATATGGGAGGCAGCGCCAACGCAACCCTGCTTACCGACGAACTGATGCTCAGCAAGATAGGCTTCTGCAACAGTGCCTTCACCGCCTTCGCCCAGGGAGACGAATTCTTCCTCAGCTTCCACTACGACAACATCGTCGGAATCGACAACATGGGAGAGCTCTACCTTGCCGGCAACATCTCTCGCGACGCCACCGACACCCTGACCATCAACGCCAAACCGCTGTCATCCTACATACGCTTCGAGGATTCCCAGTGGGACATCGCCGAATCCGACATAGTCTACCGCGCCGGAGAGGCCAGCTTCGAGAATTTCCTCATCCGCAACGAAGACCAGTCCATAGCGGTCAACGGCGGCATCTCCCGCGACAAGGCGGACACTCTTACCCTGATGCTGAACAAGCTGGACCTCCGCACCATAAACCACTTCACCGACAGGGACTACACCATCCGCGGCCTCACTTCAGGCCGGGCCATGATAGCATCGCCGATGGGACGGGACATGCGCGCCATGATCAATCTCACCTGCGATTCGCTCGAAGTCAACAAGGCGAATGCGGGTACCGTGAAGATGGCTGCCGTCTGGGACAAACGCAGTGAACGGGTGAGCGCATTCATCCGCAATATCACCGGAGGAGAGGATGCTATCAACATACGGGCGGGCTACGGCACCGGCAGCGGGCGCATCAATGCCGATGCGAAGATCAACGGATTCCAGCTGGCGCTGCTGGCACCCTTCATTCCCGAAGGGATAGACATCACCGAAGGCAGACTCAGCGGCCATATCATCGCCGAAGGGCATCCCGACAGCCTTGCCATCAGCAGCGAAGGAGGAAAGATCGAGCACGCACGGATATTCTCACGCCTCAACAACGTTGCATACATGGCAGGAGGGTCCTTCAAGGTAGACGGAACGGGGCTGACGCTCGAATCCATGGGAATAACCGACGACGAAGGAGGTTTCTGCAGGGTTGGCGGAGGCATACTTTTCGGAGGATTCAGGAATCCTTCCCTCGATGCCACGCTTAACCTCGACGATTTCAAGGTGATAGGGATGAAGAACACCGGAGGCGCGGTTTACGGCGACCTTTTCGCCAGCGGCGACGCACGGCTCAAAGGCCCGTTCAATTCCGTCACCCTCGATGCAGACCTCTACACAAACAAGGCCGGCAACCTGCACATTGCGCTGGGAGGAGCCGCTTCCGCCGGCATCAGCGACCTGCTGACATTTACCGACCACACCGAAATCACCATCGACCCTTACGACCTGATGCTCAGCGAGCTGATGCAGATAGACGAGAGCAGGCGCAAGGCCGAAGCCTCCAATTTCGTCGCCAAGTGCCGGGTGATGGCGACGCCTGACCTCGAAGCTGTTCTCGAACTCGACAACTCAGGCGACAACTACCTCACCGCCAGGGGATCAGGACTAATAACTCTCGACGTGGAACCCTCCCGCGACGTGATGGACATTGCCGGAGACTACAACATCGCCAACGGAAAATACCATTTTGCGCTACCGGGAATAGTGACCAAGAACTTCAACATCGGAAACGGCAGTTCCATAAAATTCGGAGGTGACATTTTTGAAACCGAAATGGACATTGACGCTTCCTATACCCTTCGCACTTCGATCAACCGCCTGCTGGCCGACACGTCATCCGTTGCCACCAGGCGCACCGTCAACTGCGGAATCGGCATCAGCGGCAAACTCAGGGAGCCGAAACTCGACTTCAGCATAGACATCCCCGACCTGGATCCGACCACAAAATCGCAGGTGGAAAGCGCGCTGAATACCGAAGACAAGGTGCAGAAACAGTTCCTGTCGCTGGTGATTGCGGGCTCATTCCTGCAGTCGGAGCAGACAGGTATCGTCAACAACACCGACATGGTGTTCTCGAACGTCAGCGAAATGATGTCGCGGCAGCTCAGCAACCTGCTGAACAAGATAGACATACCGGTTGACCTCGGCGTAGGCTACCAGCAGAATTCCGCCGGCACCGACCTCTACGACGTGTCGGTGAGCACCGAGTTGTTCGACAGCCGCGTAGAGGTACACGGTTCTGTGGGCAACAGGCAGTACAGCCGCTCCAACAACCCGAACGGCGATGTGGTGGGAGACCTCGACATCGACGTAAAACTCGACCGTCCGGGGCAGCTCAGGCTCAACCTCTTCTCGCATTCCGCCGACGAATATACCAGCTATCTCGATTACTCACAGCGGAACGGCGTAGGTATCACCTACCAGAAGGAGTTCAACAAGTGGGGCGATTTCTGGAAGAGCCTTTTCCGCGGGCGCAGGAAACGCCAGGAAGAGCGAGAAAACACAATCAACGAAGAAAGGACCGTTATCAGCATTGAAGCAGATGAATAAAGGAAAACTCTACCTGATTCCTTCTCCGCTAGGAGATTACGACCCGGCGGAAGTCATCCCGGCCGGCACGCTGGGGGTGCTGCGCAGCCTGAAGACCTTCGTGGTGGAAGAGACCCGCACCGCAAGGCGCTACCTTTCCGCCGCGGGACTCAGGGGGCATATTGCAGAACTGGAGTTCCACGAGCTCAACGAGCATACCGCCGCCGCGGAGACGGAGGCGCTGCTTCCGCTTTTCGACAGGGGGGATGTCGGTCTCATTTCGGAGGCAGGGCTTCCCGCCGTGGCAGATCCGGGGGCCGCACTGGTGGCTATATGCCACCGACACGGCATCGCCGTGGTGCCGCTCGCCGGCCCCTCCTCGCTCATGCTCGCCCTGATGGCCTCCGGCCTCGACGGGCAGAGCTTCGCCTTCCGGGGATACCTCCCCGTGGAGGCCGCCGAGCGGCGTGCGGCCCTCCGCCGCTGCGAAAAGGATTCCTCCGCAATGCACCAGACGCAGATTTTCATCGAAACCCCATACAGGAACGACACACTGCTGAAGGATATGCTGGAGCAGCTCTCCCCTGCCACCAGGCTCTGCGTTGCGGCCGATATTACGATGCCCGACGCCTTTATCTGCACAAAAACCGTTAGCCAATGGAAAAAGAATACTCCCCTGATAGGGAAACGCCCGTGCGTTTTTCTGATACTGGCACGATAGAACTTCTCGGAATGGAGTTTTTTGCACGGCACGGCTGCCTCGAGTCCGAAAGGACCTGCGGAGGGCGCTTCATGGTGGATTTCCGGGCGGAACTGAACATTTCCGACGCTACATTGACAGACAATCTGGAGGACACTCTGGATTATTCCGAAATATACAGGATAGTGAAAGAGGTCATGGATACTCCGTCCAATCTTCTGGAGCATGTTGCCGGAAGATTGCGCGATGCAATTGAAGCGGAATTCCCATGGATTCCGGAATTCCAGGTAAGCGTCGCCAAACTGGATCCTCCGGTGGGAGGCAGCGCAGCCATGGCAAGGGTTACGGTAAAAGGAGGATGCAGGGAATGAAAATCGCCTTTATCACGCTTGGCTGCAAATTGAATTTTGCAGAAACCGCAACCTACGAGCGCGGATTCCGCGACGCGGGTCTGGAAATCGTGCCTTGGCGTGAAAAAGCCGACATATACCTTATTAATACATGTACGGTCACCGAGACTTCGAACAGGAAATCCCGGGGCGAAATCCGCAAGGTGCACCGCATAAATCCTTCCGCCCGAATCATAGTTACAGGCTGTTACGCCCAGATGAAGCCAGATGAAATACGGGCCATCGAAGGAGTCAGCCGGGTATTCATGTCTGATGAAAAGTCCCTTGTGGTTCCGGAAACGCTTGGAACGTTCCGACAGGAACTGCTACCGAAGGACCTGTCCATCCCCGGACAAGGGCAGGGGTCCGACCCAGTTTTTCCAGCCTACTCCACTTCGGAGCGCACGCGCGCATTCCTTAAAGTACAGGATGGATGCGACAATTTCTGCCGGTACTGTACCGTGCCGTATGCCAGGGGCCGCAGCAGGAGCATTCCGGTATGCGAAGCGGTCAAGGCGGCTCAGAGAATTGCCGCGGAGGGTGTCAAGGAAGTCGTGATTACTGGGGTTAATACGGGAGATTACGGCAGGCATACAGGCGAGAGTTTCCTGGAGCTGCTGAAGGCACTGAATGCGGTGGAAGGCATAGAGCGCTGGCGCATTTCCAGCATCGAGCCCAACCTGATTACCGAAGAAATCGTGGACTGGATAGCCTCCGGGACCAAATTTCAGCCCCACTTCCATATTCCGCTCCAACAGGGTACGGATGTCATTCTTGCCAGCATGGGACGCAAGTACACCACTTCCTTTTTTGCAGGCAGGATTGCCTATATCCACAGCAGGATGGAAGGCCCCGGCAAACCGAAAGTATTCTTCGGAATCGACGTGATGGCAGGACTCCCCGGCGAGACGGAAGAGCTCTTCAGGCAGGAGCTCGCCTTCCTGGAAGAATTGCAGCCCGCCTTCATACACGTATTCCCCTACTCCAAACGCCCGGGTACGCCTGCGGCGGTCATGCCCGGCCAGGTGCCCGAGCAGGTCAAAGCTGAACGGGTGGCCAGGCTGGAAGAACTCTCCGGCAGGCTGCATTCCGGATTTATCGAAGCAAACCGCGGAATACGTGAAAGGGTACTGTGGGAATCCAGGGAAAAAGACGGCACGATGAGCGGATATACGGGCAATTACATCAGGATTTACCGCCCCTGGGATGAAAGTCTTGTGGGCAAACTCACGGAGATTACAATATGAAACTGACTTTTCTCGGAACAGGTACTTCCCTGGGCGTCCCGATTGTCGGATGCCGGTGCCCGGTATGCAGTAGCACTGATCCCCGGGACAAGCGCTTCCGTGCATCAGCCCTTTTCGAAGTTGACGGGCTTACCATACTTGTGGACTGCGGGCCTGATTTCCGCAGCCAGATGCTCCGCGCCGGCATCGGGCATCTGGACGCGATTCTCGTCACCCACAACCATAAAGACCATATAGGCGGGCTGGATGACGTGCGGTCGCTGAACTTCATCGACCGCCGTCCGGCCGAAATCTACTGTGAGCCGAAGATTCTGGATGACCTGAAGCGGGAATACCCCTACGCCTTTGCATATCCACGTTACCCAGGAGCACCGGAATGGCATATCCATCTGATTGACACACAGCCTTTTATGGTAAGATCCAGCGCAGGGGACAGGGAACTGGTATGGGTTCACGACGTCGGGTACGGATATCGTGCCGAAGACGGCAGCGTACATCCCGCTCCGGCAGACAATATCGACCGGGCCTCCGATAGCGGAGAAGGAGTGAGAGTCATACCCATACGCGGCATTCACGGCAAAATGCCGATTCTGGGTTTCCGAATAGGCCGCATCGCGTATCTTACCGATATCAGTTATATTCCGGAAGAAGAAATGCCAAAGCTCGAAGGGCTGGAGCATGTCAGCCTGAACACCGTCAGCTATGCTCCCCATCACTCGCATCTGTCTCTGGATGAAGCGCTTGCCCTTGCAGACCGCATCGGAGCCACGCACACATGGCTCACTCACCTTAGCCACAATTTCCCCGTCCATGAGCAGTTCGCCGAAGACCTTCGCAGGCTCTGCTCCGAGCGCGGCATCCGTTCCGACGTACAGCCCGCCTTCGACGGTCTGGTCATTTCCGCATAACGCTATCCGCGGCAGATGTCGCAGCGGCCGCAGGGAGCGCTCCCGCCCTGGCCGAAATAGTCGAGCAGATATGCCTGGCGGCAGCGGTCTGTTTCGGAAGCATACCCTATGACGGCTTCGGAGCGTCCGCATGCCTTTTCGCGAAGCATCCTGTAACGATCAGGCTGGAGATTGATGTTCCCGGGATGCAGACGGTCGTGATGGAGTACGATGACATCGCTCCTGTCGCCAGGTATATACCTTATTATATGTTCCAGAGACACCTTGTACAGCAACTGCCGGAGGTCAGGCACGCTGATTCCCAGGGAAGCCGCGAGAAAATCTTCCGCCACCGGAACAGGGTAGGAGAATATGCCCGTATAATTGCGCATCAGGAGTTCAAGCAGCGGAACCATCTGCGGATCAGGGAGATCGATGTCGTACAGCAAACGCCGGTCAACCGCAATCTTTACCTGGGTATTGATATCCACCGACTCGGTGTAGCTGAGGTGTTCCGAGCGCTCCAGATAGATTATGGCGTTGCGCACTGCAGCCTGATTCAGCCTGTAATGCCTGCAGAACTCGGCAAGATTGAATTTCAGTTGCCTCCACTGGCCCTGATCGTAAGGTATCTGGAAGAAAACGTGGATTTTATGGTAGATGTCTTCGATGAATTCCAGTGACGGGAATCCCAGCGTGGCAAGCTGGCGCAGGCGGCGCACGTCGTCCGGGCTCCACAGTAGCACGGCATAGGACTGTTTGCCGTCACGTCCGGCACGTCCCGCCTCCTGAAAGTACGCTTCCGGGCTCTCTGGAAGGTCGCAGTGTACCACGAAACGCACGTCCGGCTTGTCTATCCCCATCCCGAAGGCGTTGGTGCATATCATCACCCGGAGGCTGCCGTCTTTCCAGGCTTTCTGACGGGCTGTCCTGAGTTCGGAAGACAGCCCCGCATGGTAGAAGGATGCGCTGACTCCCTCCGCCTGCAGCAGCGCAGAGTACTCTTCGCATTTCTTACGGCTGCGCAGATACACTATCCCCGACCCCGGCACTCCCCTGCAAACCCCCAGCAACTGCCCGAACTTGTCTTCGCAGCGGCGGACTATATAATTAAGGTTGGCGCGCTCGAAACTCGCTTTCAGCAACAGTTTTTTCCGGAAGCGGAGTTTGTCCATAATATCTTCCGCGACCTGCGGAGTGGCGGTGGCGGTCAGGGCTATTACCGGAGCGGACACCCTTTCCCGCAGTTTTCCTATACGGAGATAATCCGGGCGGAAATCGTATCCCCACTGGGAGATACAGTGTGCTTCGTCAACCACTATATAGCTGATATTCAGCAGGTCTATATAAGACTGAAAGAGCGCGGTACCCAGCCGTTCCGGTGAAAGGTACAGGAATTTGAAGTCGCCGTAGGCTGCGTTGTTGAGCGCGGTATCCACCTGAAAACGGCTCATGCCGGCATGAATCGCGAGGGCGCGTATGCCCCTGGCCTCAAGATTCTGCACCTGGTCTTTCATCAGCGCAATCAGCGGAGTCACCACCAGTGCAATTCCCTCTTTCATCATGGCGGGGACCTGGAAGCAGATCGATTTGCCGCCTCCGGTAGGAAGTACGGCGAGGACGTCTCGCCCGTCCACCGCCGCAGAAATAATCTCTTCCTGCATCGGCCGGAAGGCATCATAGCCCCAGTACTGCTTCAGCACATCCTTTGCTGTCATACTGGCAAATTTACGAATAAAAGTGAATTCTACTTGAATTCTATTTCCGGGGAATTCGGATTCTTTTCGGGACGGAGCCGGACTACGATTTTCTGAAGGCGCGGAACGCGCTTCTCAATGAAAGTGAGGATGTGGCGGTCGCGTTTGTCGGGATACATCTCGTCGAAGTGGATCATCAGCCCGGTTTCAATCGCATCCGACAGTTCGTCGTTGACGGCGGAGCCGAATATCTTCATGGTGGAAGACGAATTGATGTAGGAATTAACGAGCGGCGGGATGCTGGTGCCAAGCCGGCGGAGCGCATCCTTCAGGCAGCGCAGATCTTCCTTGAGACCATTCTCTTTTAGTATGAGGTCCATCAGGCGGGCGTCTGAAGTTATTTCCAGCGGTTTGTACGGGCGGATCAGCCCTTCCTCATCAGGGAAATGCTTCTCCAGAAAGCGCATTATCAGCTCGCGGGCGGTGGCGTCGTAAGACTTGTAAATGGTCATCTTTCCGAAGAAATACTCTACCCCGGGGTTACTCAGCAGCACTCCGGCTATGCCGTCCCAGAGGTTGTCCATGGTAAAGAGGGCCTTGGCCCCCGCCTTGGAACTCTGGTATTCAGGCGCCACGAAGGAACGCCCGAGTTCCATAGTCCTTGGGAGATAATCCTTTATGAATTTGTCGGAAAAATGATACAGGTGCGAAGAAGTCACATTCGGCTGACCGTCTTTTTTAATCTCCACATTCTTGCCAAGGATGAAGCGGTAGCCACCGATTATCGCCTGTGCATCGGGGTCCCAGACTATCAGTTGCTGATATGGTTTTTTGAGGAAATCATACTCGTCGAGATCCACCTCCTTGCCGGAGCATCCCCCTGCCTCACGGTAGGTAATCTCGCGGATGCGGCCGATTTCCATCAGGGTATTGGGTGCGTTGTGGCAGTCCACCACATAGAGTTCATTGCCGCCCTTGTTGGTGTCCATCAGCTTCCTGGCAGGAATCAGTTCGGCCTTTATCAATTCGTATGGAACGGGATCGATAATTTTTTCCATGGCTTTCGGTTTTAATACGTACTTACAAATATAGCGGTTTTTTCGAAACCATCCATCATTTTCCCGTGTATGCTGGAATAGGAGTTTTACCCTTTGATATAGATTGCCCTTCCGTCCTTTCGCGGGAGGGCTTCTTTTTGCTCTTCCGCAGGCCATCCTATCACGCAGTGGCCTATGCCTTCGTACTCTCCTTCCAGGCCGAGTGAAGACAGGAGTTCCCGGAATTCAGGCATTTCGAATTCCTCCTTCGCACGGTGAACCCAGCAGCTGCCAAGCCCGAGGGCATGTGCGGCAAGCATCAGGTTGGCCATCACCAGGGAGCCGTCATATACCCGGTTTCGCCAGTCCGCCCGGTCGAGCACCACAAGCACCGCGGGCGCTCCGAAGAAGGGGTCCGTTCCCTCCGGCTTGCCCCAGATTATGCGGTTGGCCTCCGACAGGCGCGCAATCAGCGCCGGGTCAGTCACTGCAAGTATTACGGAGGACTGGTGGTTTTTTGCGCTCGGGGCGTAAAGTCCGGCATTGACGATCTGTTCCAGCAATTCTTCAGGAACCGGGTCCGGGCGGAAATGCCGGATGCTGCGCCGGGTAAGGATATCTTCGATTGTTTTGCTCATGATGGCAAAATTAAAGGAAAATTCGTAATTTTGAAACCGCTCAAATGCTTTTCGTCATGAAACGATTCGTTTTATCCGCCATTGCGCTCATCGCCTCTTTCGCCGCAGGCGCCACGGTTCATTTTTCTCCCTTGTTTACAGACGGCATGGTTTTCCAGCAGAACACCCAGGCTCCGGTCTGGGGCAAGGCCGCTCCCGGATCCACGGTCAGCGTCACCCCGTCGTGGAACAATAAAACATATAAGGTGCAGGCAGGTTCGGACGGCAGATGGAGCGTAAAGATAGATACTCCCAAAGGCAGTTTTAAGAAACATTCCCTAACCGTCAGCGACGGCACGCCCGTCACTATCAGTAACGTGCTCGTTGGAGAAGTCTGGCTGGCATCGGGGCAGTCCAACATGCAGATGCCCATGGAGAGCTGGAGGGCGGTACGCGTCAATCAGGACGATATCAACAACGCATCCGCCTGGTCGGACCTTCGCCTGCTTCAGGTGTCGCGTGCCACAGGGATGAGCGAGCGCGACAGTTTCAGCGCGGATTTCGGAGGATGGAAGGAGTCATCTCCCGAAACCATACGCAACTTCTCCGCTGCGGCATGGTATTTCGGCCGCAAGCTGATGCAGGAGCTGAAAGTACCGGTAGGGATAATCCACTCCAGCTGGGGAGGCACCATCATCGAGGCATGGATGAGCGCGGGCGCACTGAAAACCTATCCGGAAATGGTTGCACCGCTGGAGCACGTGCGCAGGCTTTCCGACAGCGAAACCGAGCGCGAGCAGACTTTCGAAGGAGAAATCAAAGCATTCTACCGCAAGGTTACGGTGCAGGATACAGGGCTCACGGGCGGTGTGGCAGTTTGGGCGCAGCCATCCTTCAACGACGCTTCCTGGAGAACCATAACCCTGCCTTGCATGGTACAGAAACTATGGCCTGGAGTCAACGGGATCTACTGGTACAGGAAAGAGATTGAGATTCCGTCCGGATGGGAGGGAAAAGATTTGAAGCTGAGCCTCGGCCCCATAGACGACTTCGACGAGACCTACTGGGACGGCGAGATGATAGGCAAGGGAACGGTATGGAATCTTGCCAGGAACTACACCGTTCCCGGCAATCTGGTAAAAGCCGGAAAGACTGTAATCTGCATACGGAACACCGACGACCACGGCAACGGTGGCCTTTACGGGGACGGCAACCTGCTTTACGTACAGGGGCCGGACGGCACCAGGATAAGGTTGGACAACGAATGGAAAGTTACGCTTTCCGTTTCTTTCGAAGGAATGCCGAAATCCACTGCCCGGGAGCCCAATATGGTAACGGTTCTTTACAACGCGATGCTAAGGCCGCTCGCCCCCTTCGCAATCAAGGGAGCAATCTGGTACCAGGGCGAATCCAATGCCGAAAAGGCCTACCGCTACCGTGAGCTCATGGCAGGCCTGATCGTTGACTGGAGAAATCTCTGGGGATACGACTTCCCCTTCTATATCACTCAGATAGCGAACTACAAGGCAGTCAATCCCCTGCCAGACGAGTACGGTTGGGCGGAACTTCGCGAGGCGCAGGCCATGGCCACGGAAACGTTGACGGGGACCGGGATGGCATGCATCATCGACATAGGCGAAGCGGATGACGTACATCCAATTCGCAAACGCGAAGCAGGAGAGCGCCTTGCCCGTCTGGCACTCGCTAACGACTATGGCAGGAAAATCGTCTGCAACGGCCCGAGATTCCGGTCTTACAATATTGTGGACGGAGCCATAAGGGTAAAATTCACCGACGTGGCGGGAGGCCTGAAGGTCATTCCTTCCGGTTCGTTCGCAGAAGACCGATACGGAGCCGGATCCATGGACTGCGAACTGGTCCGGCAGGCTGAAAACGGCATCCTCACCGGGTTCCAGATTGCAGGAGCGGACCATCTGTGGCACTGGGCCGATGCCCGCATCGAAGGCGATGAAGTCATTGTTTCATGCGCCGGAGTGCCAAACCCCGTAGCCGTGCGCTATGCATGGGCGGAAAATCCGGTATGCAACCTCTTTAACTCAGAAGGCCTCCCCGCATGGCCTTTCCGCACCGACGACTGGCCGGGAATCACGTATGGAAAACTCTAAAGAACAATTCGGAAGCCGCTTCGCGGCGATTGCGGCACTCGCCGGGAGCGCCATCGGGCTGGGATGCATCTGGCGCTTTCCCTACATGGTAGGCGAAAACGGCGGAGCGGCATACATTATCATATATATCGCGACATCGCTGTTGTTGTGCATTCCCATCTTCTTCGCAGAATTCATAATCGGACGCAGGAGCGGGGCGAACTGCCTCGGAGCCATGCGAAGACTCGCCCCCGGAAGCAAATGGAAATGGCTGGGAGCACTGTGCATCATCACGCCTACAATCATTCTTTCATACTACACCGTTGTCGGCGGATGGAGCCTGGCGTATCTTGCGAAATCCTTCAATCTCGGGTTTCCCGACTCATTCGGGAGTTTCTCGGCATCCCCCCGGGCAACCCTTTCCGCCTTCATGGCATATCTCGTCATTTCCTGCCTGATTGTAGCGGCCGGCGTAAAAAAGGGAATCGCGGCCTTCAGCAAGGTTTCCATACCCGTGCTGTTTCTCCTGATAGTATTTCTCGCCGCATACTCGGTCAGCCTCGAAGGCAGTGCACCCGGCATAGATTACCTGTTTAAACCTGAATGGAGCAAAGTTACAGCACGCACCGTCATAGATGCCCTCGGGCAGGGGTTCTACTCGCTGTCGCTCGGGATGGGCATTATAGTGACCTACTCGTCATACATCCAAAAAAGTGACAATATGGTGGTCGCAGGCATAGGAACCGCAGGCTTCACTCTTTTCTTTGCAATCCTTGCAGGTCTGGCGATAATGCCGGCAGTGTTCGCCGCAGGCATTGAACCGGCATCCGGACCGGGCCTGATCTTTGATTCGCTTCCCTTCATCTTCACAAGCCTAAGCAGCAGTACCAGTCCGGTCCTGGGCACAATCATAGCCGTTCTCTTTTTCCTGACGGTCAACATCGCAGCCCTCACTTCGTCGATATCGCTGATAGAAGTTCCAGTAGCATGGCTGATAGAAGAAAAAGGATTCCGGCGCTGGAGAGCGGTCCTGCTCGTTTTCGCCGTTACCGTAATCACCGGAGCACCCTGTGCGCTGAGTTCCGGCATATTCGGGGCACTTGACCGGATCTGCTGCAACATACTTCTGCCAATCGGCGGCATATTATGCGTGTATTTCGTCGGATGGAAGATGCCGAAAGCCGACGTTCGCGATGAATTCTGCTCCGGAGGCACACTCAAGGCGA
>Ga0265298_10002279_pt1 | contig 26933 bp, 20 predicted proteins | sample AusTroGonzalo_MG_3_FD_193486 | JGI IMG/M metagenome (GOLD analysis project Ga0265298, IMG submission 193486) | Bovine rumen microbial communities from tropical cattle in Woodstock, Queensland, Australia - Gonzalo_01 | ecosystem: Host-associated > Mammals > Digestive system > Stomach > Rumen ...
GACACGTTCAACGCACCGCCCGTCTGGGTAAAGTTGGAAAGCGTCACTCCATCGCCGATGGTACCGCCGATGCCGAGGTTGAGGTCGTAGATGGTGCCGTTTACGGCGGTCACATTCTCGTCGCGGGTCTCGGTGTTGCCGAGGTAGATGTAGGAACCTTCCTCGAAGTTGATGTCACCAGTTAGGACAAAGTTGGCGGTGAGCAGCATCGAACCGCCAGCCTGCACCGTGGCATCTTTGTAGGTGATCGTACCGGGCGTGCCGTACACGGTCGAGGTCACTTTGCCGCCGGAATAGACGGTCACACCATCGACGGTCGTCGCCCGGAGCGCCAGTTCCGCGCCGTCGTACACTGCGGCATTGATAAGCGTCGCGCTGTCGAAGACAAAAGCTTTGCCGCCCTTGAGTACGAGGTTGACGGCGGAATTTCCGGCGTAGAAGAGATCCAATTCGCCTGCGGAGACCGTTATGTCACGAACCACCGCATTGGCGTTTTCGTAGTTGGCAAGGACCTTGCCGCCGGTGATGGCACCGCCGGACCACACGCCGCCCTGCATCCGCAGTTCATACGTCCCGGCGCGCGCGACATCTTCGACCACGCCTCCGGCATAGACGATCACACCGGCTCCACCGTTGAAGGAGCCGCCCTTGATTCTGCCGCCCGAGCTGACTTCCGTCCACCCGGTGTTGAGCGTGTAGTTGGTGAAGGTCGTACCGTCTTTGAGAACAGGATTGTAGCCGCCGTTCTTGGTGAGGTTGTCGATGGTGACGCCGTTGGCGAGCACAAGGGTACCGCCGTTGAGGTTGATCTCGTTGACGATGGCGGAAACGGCAATGGTCATCGAACCGCCCGTAACGGTCGCGCCGCTGATCGTCGCTCCGGCCTGCGCCTGGATCTGACCGTTCTTCAGTTCGACGCCTTCAGCCGTACCGCCGTCACTGATGATCGCACCGCCGCCCCCGGCGTTGTTGATGGAACCGCCATTCAATTCCGCGCCATTGGACACCACAACCCAGCCACCCGTGTGGGCGATATCGAAGATGGCTGCGCCGCTCGACACGTTCAACGCACCGCCCGTCTGGGTAAAGTTGGAAAGCGTCACTCCATCGCCGATGGTACCGCCGATGCCGAGATTGAGATTGTAGATGGTGCCGTCGACGGCGGTCACATCCGCATCACGAGTGTCGGTATTGCCGACGTAGATGTAGGAACCGTCTTCGATCTCGGTCTCGCCGGTGAGGACGAAACCGGCGGCGATCAGCATCGAACCGCCCGCCTTGACCGAAAGATCATTCATTACGACCGTTCCGGGGGTGGTGAATGAAGTCACTTGACCGCCCGAGTAAACGGTGATGCCATCGAGCGATGCGGAACGAAGCAGAAGTTGCGCGCCATCGTAGACCTCGGTATTGGTCATCTTCGCGCCGTCAAGCAGATACGTCTTGCCGCCCTTGAGTCTGATGTCCTCGGCGGTGTTCACGGACGAGAAGATGTCCAATTCGCCTGCGGAAACCGTTATGTCGCGCAATAACGCGCCGCCGTTATTGTTGGTGGCAAGCACTTTGCCGCCGGTGATGGCACCGCCGGACCACACGCCGCCCTGCATCCGCAGTTCATACGTCCCGGCGCGCGTGACATCTTCGACCACGCCTCCGGCATAGACGATCACACCACAACCGCCGTTGAATGAGCCTCCCTTGATCCTGCCGCCCGAACTGACTTCCGTCCATCCGGCGTTTTGCGTGTAGTTGGTGAAGGTCGTGCCGTCCTTGAGAACGGGGTTGGTACCGCCGTTCTTGGTGAGGTTGTCGATGGTGACGCCGTTGGCGAAACTGAGAGTACCGCCATTGAGGGTTATCTCGTTGGCGGTCGCGCCTGCGGAGATGGCCAGCTCACCGCCCGTAACGGTCGCACCGCTGACCGTCGCGTTAGCCTGGATCTGAAGCTGCCCCTGTTTCAATTCGACGCTTTCGACCACACCTTCCGCATACGCGACTACGCCGCTCGGACTGTTGAGGGTGCCGCCGCTGATCTTTGCACCGGTGGCGACGGTCGTCCATCCGGCATTGAGGGTGACGTTGGTAAGTGTCGTACCGCTCTTGAAGTCGATGCCGGTCGCGGCATTTTTGACAAAGCGGTTGATGGACGCGCCGTTGGAGACGCTGAGCGTCCCGGCGGTATAGGTGAGCCCGTCGACTATCGACCCGCTCTGCACCTGTATCTGCCCCTGCTTCAGCTCGACATCCTTGACTATGCCGCCGGTATAAATGATCATACCCGCCCCGGACGGACTGTTGACCGTGGCGCCGCTGATGTTCCCTCCGGCAAAGACTTCCGTCCAACCGCTGTTCAACGTGTAGTCGTTGAGCGTCATGCCGTCATAGAGCTTGATTGAAAGGGCACCGCCGTTTTTAGTCAGACCGTTGATGGTCGCGCCGCTGGAGATATTGAGCGTGCCGCCGTTGTAGTTGAAGCCGGTGACGGTCGCGCCGCTTATCACATACGTCGTCCCCCCGGTCTGAGTGATGTCGTAGGCGTCGGCTCCGTCGACGAGCATGATGGTGCCGGCGGAAATACGTACGGTACTGACATAACCGCCGCCCCACGCTGCAACTTCGGTGGTCAACGCGCCGCCGTTGATGTCGAGATTAACGGCGCTGCCGCCACGCTGCAGATTGAGTTTCCCGCCGTTGAGCGTAATGGTATCGGCTTTGTTGATCGGGTCTCTAACCTGCAAGGTGCCGCCGGTGACGGTAAAGTTCTTGAGAGTCGCGCCGGTGACTTGAGTGGCAACGAGCGCTCCGCTTATCAGTTCGGAACCGTCCACGACAGCGCCGGACAGGGCGCTGTATTCGTTGCCGTCGTTGATGATCAAGCCGGAAGTGTCGCCAGTGATCCAAATAGTAGCCATTTCAAATCCTCCTGTTATTTATTTTTATACAGAAATTTTACTTGATGTTGGCATTTTTGAGCTTGACGCCCTCTATGATGTAATCGGTGGCGAGAACGCTTGATGCTTTTTCTCCGCCGAAATACGGGAAGTAGTATTGGCTGCAGAAAGTATCTTCATCCGGACTGGCGACGTTGCAGGCTACCGTCAGGCAGTTTATCTTGCCGTTGTGAACGAGATATGGGAAGCTCAGGTAAGTCGCAGTGTTGCCGCCGTGCAGGGATGTGTATGCGCACTGCCCGGTCGTGGAGGTGGTCGCGGTATTGTAGCAGACGTTGTCGAAGAGCAACACGCGTTGCGAGGGACTGAGTCGCGTGATGTTGCCCTCGTTGTTGAGCGACCCCCAGTTGGTGGTGCTCGCTCCGCGGCTGAAGTCGTTCAATGAGGTCAGGTATCCCAGGGAACCGACTGCATATTTAACGGAGCCGTTATGGACGTACTGCGTACCGTAAACCTGCGGATACCTGACACCGGGATCGCGGGAAATCGATACGGATTCACAGCGGGCGAAGTCCTCTCCCTTGTTGCTGACCGCACCCTGACCGATGTATTTGCCTTTGTAAAAATTCGAGATATAGCTCATCGTGTAGAGCCCATTGCTGTCGAGTTTTTCAAGAAACGGGTTGCCGGTGGGCCAGAAGCCGCGGTGGTCGTCCATGTATGTTTGGGAGACGGTTCCCATCTGTTTGAGGTTGCTGATACATTTCGTCATCTGTGCCCGCGTCCGAGCAGACTGCAGCGCGGGCAGCAGGATGGCGGCCAATATCGCGATGATGGCGATGACGACCAACAGTTCGATCAGCGTGAAACGTTTTTTGCTCATTTTTACCCCCATGTTTTGTTTTATGGCGTTGCAGCCGGTTTGTCTGTCTTAAATTTATTTTATTTCCTGTACTTTTTTCGAATCGTCCGGCGAAACGTAAACGAACGCCCTGATGCAGTGAACTCCGCCGAAGCCGTCACCGCTGCCGCCGAATCTCGGCACGTAATATTCGCCGTGAAGTCTGCCGGTATCCACCGAATCCACATTGCCTGCCGCCGAAGCGATATTCGCCCTGCCGCTGTGGATGGTGTATATCCGTCCCCGGCCGCCCCTGTCTGAATCGGTGGGGTCCCACGTCAGAAGCTGCGAGCTCATCCGCTGCTGTGCCGGGCTGATGTCGTCGGCAAACCAAATCCATTGCTCGGAGCAATGGATTTTAGCTTACTCGCGTTGTCGCCTTCCTTGTCGTTGCCGCGGTACATATTACCGTTGTTGAAAGGAATGAGCGATCGGAATGGATTGCCGCCGAGTGCCGTGTCGCCGGTATTGTTGTTGTAAACGGAACCGTACGCCTGAAAGTTCAGCCACTCGCCATCACTGACATTGTTGGGGTTGACGGTTTCCGGTTTGAAGCCGATGGCGGGACAGCGCAGAAACGGGGTGTTGTTACCGATCAACGCGGCATAGTCGCGCGCCCAGTGCTTCGCGCGCCCCATCGCCTTGACGTAGGGATAGATTGGCGCATTGTTGCTGGCGGAGTTACTCTGGCACCACTGGTCGCGGTTGTCGTGACGGTATAGATTGCCGAAAGTGACGAGCTGCTTGAGGTTGTTGATGCAGCTCGAACTTTGCGCGCGGGCCCGGGCGGATTGCAATGCGGGCAGCAATATCGCGGCGAGGATCGCAATGATGGCGATCACCACCAGCAATTCGATGAGTGTGAATTTGCTTTTCATTCGCATGCCCCCTCCTTCCGTGCCGTTGAAATCACAAAATGCTGCGGCGCAAGCGGTCGCGTTCGGCGAAATCGCAGTTTCCCCGATACTTGGGGTAGAGCGTCGAATCCGCGCGCCGGAAGGGAACACTCAGGCGCGTCGGGTAGTTGCGCGTATCGGAATAAACTTCCAGCTCCAAGTAGTACATCGCCGCATCAAGGCGTTCGGGCGGCACAAGCGTGGTTTCGATGCACCCGCGGGTGAATTCGCGGCTGGAGAGACGGAGTTCGTTCGGGGTGGCAAGCCAGCCATCCGGCAGACGCCACACGAATCGCATCTCCTGCATTCCTGGAATACTGTCGCGGAGCCACAACCGCACCTTGAGCGGCTGCGAGGGGGAGAGATGCACCCCTTCGACGTACTCGACGCCGACCTTGGAGTAGGAAACGTCGAAGCCGAGTTCGTAACTGGACTTTTCCCAGATCGCCTTCGCCGCGGTGTCGTCGAGCAGGTGTTCGACTGGCTGACGCGGATTTTCGCGGTCGATCCGCTCTCGGAGCTGTATGACCCGGCGAGTGAGGTCGTCGATGGTCTTGGGAATGGGAAGCTTCAAGCCGAAGCGCTGAATCGCTCCGGTGACGATGGTATTGCCGATGGGCTTGGTCCACTTCTCCGGGATCGCTTCGATGCCGTAGAGAATGCCCCACACGGCTCCGGCCGTGGCGGCGGTGCAGTCGGTGTCATCGCCGCAGTCGGTGGCGAGGCAGACCGTCCGCCCGAAGTCACCCTCGCCGTACAGCAGTCCGAGGATCGCGAAAGCGACGTTGGCGGGGGCTTGGAAGAAACCGAGGTCGGCGTTGAGTTCGACCACCTTGTTACGCGCCGTCTGCCACGGTTCGCCCGCGTCGTAGCACTTGCAGACGAGGTCGATGCTTTCGCGGAGGCGCGACTTTTCCGGGATCTTGGACAGACCGACCGCGACCAATTTCCGCAGATCTTTCTCGACGAACGCGGCGGATTCCAGCGCCACGGTGAACATCTCGGCGTAGATGCCTTCGCCCTCATGGTCGGCGCAGGCATCAAGCCAAGCGAATTTCAGCGCCTCGTCCGGATCGCCGGGGAAGAGGCACGCCCAGATCTCCGAGCGTATCCACGCGCCGTTGCTCCAGCTCCACGCCTTATTGTCGACCGCACCCGAGAGCGGGGGATAAAACCCGTTCATGCTGTTCCAGCGGCAGACCGCGTATTCGTTCCACGGGCCGATGATGTTGCTTATCCAGTACTCGCCCATGAGCCGCGGCGTGATGTTGTAGATGCCATGACGCTCGGCGATGATGAGCCACAACAGCTGCAGATCGAGGTCGTCGTTGGGCTCCGGCTTGCCGAAAAGATCCTTTTGTACGTAGAAGTCGACGTCGTTAATTTCTTCCTTGCCCTCGAAGGGCGTGCCGAGCGTGCCGCCGATGTTCTTGCCCATCCAGCAGCCGCGCACCGAAGATTCATAAGGAATTTTATCAAACATATATCTTCACCCCGATTGATTTTTTGCTTATGAAATATTATATTCCATATAAAATAAAAAGCAACGCATGAAAACGGAAAAACTTTATATATCGTATAAATTATTTTAATAATCGTATCTGGCATGGAATTTCGCGGCGCTCAAAGGTAAAACGATGGAAATAAAAACCGGTTACGAGGTTTATGTCGGGAAAATGGATTTCCCGCCCAATCATTCGCATTTCGGCGACCAGAAAAACTGGAACATGCTGCTCACCCTCGACGGTGAAGTCAAACTCAGCATCAGGGGCAAAACACTGACCGTTACCCCCAATACGTTGTTCATGATCGCGCCGGGACCGCTGAGAAAATTCACGGTCCCGGAATTTTGGCAGACTTGGTATCTGCACTTCAATATGGATGCGCACATCTCCATCCGCCCCGAGTGGGATGTCATCGGTCCGGGGGTGTATGCGGTGAACCCGAACCGCAGAGATTTGGCATCGCTGCGCCGGGTGTTCGCCGACATTTCACGGGTGTGTTCGATCCGGCGGCACGGGTGGTATCTGCTCGCCTACAACCTGATACAGGAGTTGATTCTACGTGGAAACATGGCCTGCAATGCGGCGGCGCTTGGAGAACATATCGAGACTGCCGCCCAAATGCTTGAAAACCTCGACAGCGCCATGAACGTCGAGGATATCGCGCAGAAGTGTTCGATGTCGCGTGCCAGCTTCTTTTCCATGTTCCGCGAGACCTTCGGGACCACGCCCACCAAGTACCGTGAACAGCAGATGCTCATTCAGGCGCAGCAGCTGTTGGAAAACACCGACATGAGCATAAAGGAGATTTCGCAGCAGCTCAACATCCAGCACCCCTGTTACTTGACGATCCGCTTCACCCGTGCTTTCGGGATGTCGCCGCGCGAATACCGCAAACGCCACCGTGTCGAGTAGCGGCAATATCTATCGGCCCCCAATCACCCCGCTTTTCAAAAAATTTGAGATATATATCACTTACGTGAGATAAGCTCACGCGCACTTGGCCCTGCCGAGTCCTTCGGGACTCGGCGGGGCTTTATGTTTTAAATTCCTAACCATAAGGAGGTAGTATGAAAATCGAAGTGTCGAAAACTGAGTTGGCCGGGGCGTTGAGCGCTCTGGGGAAGTTGGTCTGCAGGACCAGTCCGGTCGAGGTTTACCGGTCTCTGCGGATCGAAGGCAAGGAAAACAAAATCTCGTTTCAGACGGTCGGGCTGGACGAAGCGATCACCTACACGTTGCCGATCGAAGGCGTGGAGGAGTTCTGCGTGATGGTGAATTTCGACGAGTTCCGCACCGTTGTCCGTTACGGGCGCAACAAGTCGGTCGTCCTCGTCTATGAGGACGGAAGGTTCGGCATTGACAGCACGTTGATGCGAACCAGCCGCGTCGACTGGCCGACCGAACGGATGGAGAACGGCGATTGCGAAGTTGCGGAATTGCCTCGGCTGTTCATCGGCTATTTGTCGGAGCTGGCGCCCATCGTGGATCGCAACAACTACCGGCAGGTACTCCGCGGCATTCACTTCTGCAGTGACGGGTTGGTCGCCACCAACGGCAAGGAGCTGCTGCACATCAGTCTGCATCTCCCGGTCGAGAACTTGACGATCCCGTTCCCCCATGCGGTGCTTGCCACCAAGAACGAGGACGCTGGGCGCGTCGTAACGTGGTGCGAGAAGGAGTACCGCTTCTTCCGCTTCGAGTTCGGCAATTGGCGTTGGACGGGCAAGGCGCTGTTCGGTTCGTTCCCAAACTGGCGCAAGGTCATCCCGGATGCGGATTGCCTGAATCACGTCGTCAAATTCGACGAGGACGAAGCTGACCGTCTGGCGGCGTTCTTGAAAACCGTGCCGGATAATCCACCGAACAATCCCGTGACGCTCTCAATGGGCAACAACTCCACGCTGGCGGTCGTACCCGAAAACGGAATGCGGTTCGACATCCGCGCGGAGTTCCCTTGCGACTGGGGCGACCTCAAAGTCTCGGTCAACAAGACGCTCCTGCAGCGGTTGCTCGGCGAAGGTCATCGCCGGATCGCTTTCGGAAGTGCCAACTCTCCCTTTGTTGCCGCGGGCGGCATAGGTCGGTATCTCGCCATGCCGCTCGCCTCACATACCGAAAAAGTCGTTCAACCCCAAAACCAACAGGAGGAATCCAAAATGAACGAAAGCATCCCCAACGTGGCTGCCCCGCTGCAGCCGGTCGCCCCGATCATCAACCCCGAAACCCCGGTCAATCCGCTGGACGAACTCGCTTCCGCGGTGGACGAGTTCAAGACCCGCATCCGCGCCATGTTCGACGAATCGACGATCCTCAGCCGCAAGGTCAAGGAAGTCGCTCTCGCCCAGAAACAGAAGGAGCGCGAGTTCTTCCAGGCCAAGCGAGCCATCGAGAAGATCCGCATGGCGATCTGACTCCGCAAGTCAACCAACCCAGGAGAGGTCGAGGCAATCACGCCCCGGCCTCTCGTATTTTTTAAGGAGAAAAGAAAATGTTGAAACTCAATGCCGCCTATTCCAAGAAGGTCCCCGCTGAGGGCGAGTACACAAGCCAGAGCTACCATGCCAGCATCGAAGTGGAACTACCGGACGGGCTCAGCCAGGAGCAGCTGAACGACAAGATCCACGCCACCTTCGCGATGGTGCGGGAATCCGTCGAAGCGGAACTCGGCGAGAATAACGCCCGCAAAAACGGCGAGCTTCCGCCGCAGGAACCCGTGAATCCGGCTCAGCAGGGCAACCGGTCTGCCGGCTCCAACAACGCGGTTCCGGCGAGCCCCAAGCAGATCAGCTATCTCTTGTCGCTCGCCAGCCGCCGCGGGATCACGCCACAACAGATCGCGGCGCAGCACAATGTCGCCAACGTCGATCAGCTCACCAAGCGCCAGTGTTCCGCTCTCATCGAGCAGTGGAAGGCGGCGTAACATGGATACGGTGGAGAAACTGCGCGAGGCTCCGCATTTTAGCTATACCTCGCTCAACACCTATCTTCAGTGTCCGATGAAGTACGCCCTGCGCTACATCGAACTCGCTCCGGTCGAAAGGGTCGGAGCGAGTTTCCCGTTCGGGCGTGCCTTTCATGCGGTGCTGTCCGCGCGGGCAATCAACGGAGCAACGTTTTCGCTGGACGACGGCAAGGATTGTTTCGCCGAGGTCTTCAAGGCGGAAACCGATGCCGCGGGATCGGCGCTGGCCTACAAGCCGGACGAGAGCTTCGACAGTTGCATCGGCAAAGCGGGAGATATGCTGGCGGTTGCGTTCGAGAACTGGCAGGACGACTACACCGTCAAGAGTGTCGCCGAGCCGTTTTCCGTCACCATCCCCGGCGTCGAACGTCCGCTGATCGGCGAGTTCGATCTGGTGGTCGAAGATGGCGGACGCGAGTGCTGTATAGTCGATTGGAAAACGGCCAGCTCGCGTTGGCCTGCCGGCAAGGCGGATTTCGAGCAACAGGTGTCGACCTATTGCTACGCTTACCGTGCCAAGTATCAGTACAATCCGCTCTTCCGGTACGATGTCTACACCAAGACCAAAATCCCACAGGTCGGGAGCTGGTATACGGTGCGGACGGAAGACGAACTGAACCGCTTCGAAGGGCTTTGCCGTCAGGTGGAGCGCTGCGTCGATGCCGGAGCCTTCTACCGCAACGAAAGTCAGATGAACTGCGCCGATTGTCCGTACAGGGATCGGTGCCGCAAAGGAGGTGCAAAATGAGCCTGATGATGTGCGAAGGTAAATACGTCGGTCGGAACGAGATCGCCGCGATACCGACTCCGGAGGGAACCGCGAGCTGGCATCCCGTACCGCACCTTGACGTGATCGATTCCGTGACCGAGGCGATAAAGGCGAAAAACTGGCAGATTCTGGACGAGCAATACGGCTTGGCACGGGACGGTCAGCGGATGTTCGGAGTCATGAGGATCAACCGGAGCAGTTCTCCGTCGGAGTGGTCGCACTGCATCGGAATTCGCAATAGTCACGATCAGTCGCTCTCGGTCGGACTGGCCGCTGGCATCTCGGTCATGTGCTGCAGCAATCTCGCGTTCGGAGGGACGATGGTGCTCAAGCGTCGGCATACGAGCCGCATCGAGTTGGGCGATCTTGTGGCAACGGCGGTAGAGGAATTGGAACTGGAATTCCTGAACCTCGAAACCATCTCCGAGGACTTGAAACTCCACGAGGTCAAAGCCGACGAAGCACGGGCGGTGATCGTAAGAGCCGCAGAGGTCGGAGCGGTCAACAGTTGCGACATCGTGCCAATCTTCCGGGAGTTCCAGAAGCCCAGCCACGAGGAGTTCGCCGAGCCCACACGCTGGAGCCTGCTCAACGCGTTCACCGAGCACGCGAAGAAATACAGCCCCGGTCGCGCTGATGTCTGCTACCGCGGGCTGACACGTCTTTTCGGTTTAGACAGTCAGAAATCGGAGTTGTGGAGGTGAACGATGAATTGCCCGAAATGCGGCGGTAAAGCTTATGCCGCCAATGCCGTTCGTGGTCCCGCAACGCTCATCGGAACCGGTGCTGGCGGTTACGTTGCCGCCTGTACCGGAGTCAAGACCGGAGCCTTTGTCGGAAGTCTGCTGTTCCCCGGTATCGGCACTATCCTCGGCGTCCTGATTGGTGCCGCGGGAGGAGCCGTTGCAGGGAATACGGTCGGCAGACTCGTGGATGAGAACGTGCTCCGGCAGTGGAAATGTTCAGACTGCGGTTATACGTGGAGGGTTTGAAATGGAAAAACGATGCCCTTACTGCCATTCCGACGAGATCATCCAGTGGGACGACGGCTATCTATGCACGGTTTGCGGCGCGGAGTTTTAGTTCCGGACCGCTACCGTTCGATCCTCCTTGATGGGAGGATTTTTTTGGCGATTCGGTATCTGTGCCGTGCCATACGACCGTTGATGCCAGCTCATCGGTATTCGGGGACCGGCTTTTTGCTGACCACCTATCGCAATCAAGAAGCGCGCCAGCCAGTCTTCCAAGTCGTTTTTGTTGCTTTCGTCGATGCGGATGGTGTCGGAGATCATGTACGGCAACGTGGAATACCGCGCCCACAGCCGGGGAATGATAGTCGCACACTCGGCTTCGAAATGTCCTGCCCAATGTCCACGCCCGATGTGAATGAACAGATACTGATTGGCGGCATTGTCCCGAGCCCACAGATACCACGAGAAAAGTAAGTGCCGCGTCAAGCTCCGTTGCATAGCCTCCAAGAAACTGCAGAACCCTTCGATGACAGGGAAGCGGTAGACGTTGACGACAAGCCACCCCAGGCGCGCCTGGGTCTGCTCTATATAGAATAAGGATTTCTCGATGATCGGCGGATATTGATTTTTCATCATGCCTCCCTGCGTTCTTCCGTTTTTGAGCTTGAAAACTGCCGTCGGAGTTATTTTTACATAAAATAATGAACCTTGTATTGCAAAATATGGATTAGGCTGTATTTTAATAACCAAACCAATCCAGAGAGGTGATTATGGCTTCCAATAACCGCAAGCGTTCCAAAGCAAGCACCCGCAACCCTTCCAAAAAAATGGTTGTCAAGAAAAAAGAAACTCCGGTAGCCCCCGATCCCCAGAAGCTCGAGCAATTGGAGAAGTACGAGGCTGAAATCAAAGAGGGCATCATCAAGTATTATGAAATGGGTGCCCTCCTCCAGAAGATCCACAGTGAAAAGCTCTATGAACTTCGAGGGTGCAAGACGTTCACGGAGTATTGCCGCAAAACATTCAACTTCGGCAGGGCATATGGATACCGCCTTATTGCTTACTGCCGGGTTTGGAATCTGATTAAAGGAAACGATGACCAAAAGATTCCCGAACGAGTCATACGCGGGCTGGCCTCTTTGAAAAACGATGAGGCGATCAGGCAGTGTTGGGATGAGGCAAAAAAGCAAGCAGGAGATGCGTTGCCGACATATACCGCCATAGAGGATTTGGTGAAGGAGAAAAGACGGCAGGAAATAATGGCGTCCAAGCAGTTCGATCCCCAAAAAGAAACAGGCAAGCTCTTCCTCGTCAGCATCAAAAACAGCATCAATCGAAAAAATGCGGCAGCAGGAATAATAGAATCTTCGGGTACGTCATTCCGAAAAATCTACAATTCGATCAAAGAAGCACAAAAACGAGGGATAGATTTTTCGCCAGCCGAGCAGAAAAAATTGAGGGAAGCGTTAATAAGTTCTCTCGATTCGGTATTCCAAAAGGACGAAACAGGCAAATAAGTGTCGCCCATGGGCGACACTTCGTGTTGGTGATTGGGGGGATGTGATGTTTATTCACGTTCCCCTTTTTGCGTAGTTGATGTAGCCCAATTCACGGTTGTTCAAGTACTCAAGACGCGATGAAAACAACTCTCGCATTCTTTTCGCATGGCCTTTCTGTGAGGCTTTGGCGAGATAACTGGCCTGCCTGAAGCTGTCGTTTTCGCTGCTCTCGCTGGTGTAGTAGTCGTCTCTGTCTATCAAGTAGCCGTTGGGGTGCTTCCTTCCGTAATTGTCTTTCGTGCAATCGTTTATCATCCCAGAGCATTTGCCTTCAGGATATCCGAATTTTTTATTGTAGATTTTATTTGCCAGTTCAATATGGTAATAACTATTTCTCGTACGGTTGCCGTCAAGAAGCAAGAGTATGTGATAATGAACGCCTTTGGTATCGCTCTCCTCTCTTACCGCACAATACATCGGATCGTTACCCCAGCGCCTCTCCACCTGGACAAAGTAGGTCATGAAGCGCCGGAATTCACTGTTATCTGATGAGGCGTCTACTTCAGGCGGCAGACGTAAATCAAATCGCATCGAGTATACACGTCCATGCTTGGCAAACATATAATCGTAAAGTTGGAATATTCTAAAAAGTATGTTTTTATCCAATCCGATTTTCTGAGTTGTAAATTGAAGTATGGGTTTCCCCACATAGAATCTCTCAAAGGTAAGTTCTCTTTCTCTTGGCATAAGTAAAAACCTCTACCGCTTGATATGTTGTTATTGGAGTAATACATATATCCGATTGCTTGACGGAGTGTTTTTAATCGGATAATGCTCGACAGGACGTGGTTCTCTGCCGACTGTCACATACATATCTTTGCATGCATTAAGTTTTTACCTTTGCGGTCGACTTTTTTATTCTTCCTGATTTCCGTCTTCCATGTTTTGGGGTTCGTCTTCTTTCGCCTGCCCGCTTAAAGCTCCGGCTATCATACGAAAGATTTTATGCTGATTGCGCTTTGTCGGGGTGTCTGCAATTTTGAACAAATCGATAATCTGCTGAGCGGTCTTTTCTACCCTTTGCTGCTCAAGTTTTTCCTGCTGAGCAAGAATCGTTTTGACCTGCCGCACATCAAGTCCGAAATAGTCGGCCAAAATCTGCTGGTTGAAGGCTTTTGACCGTGACGCCAGATACAACGCTGCATTGCGCTCCTGTGCCGTAATCTCCTTACCCTGTGCCTTTGACGTTGTGCGGACCCATTTGAACGCTTGATCGCCTTGTGCTTTTTTTTCGGTTTTCAGCATTATGTTAAACGGAATCTTGAACTCGGAAGGGATATTTCGCCCTTTTTCAACTTGTACGTTTATGGCAACTCCTCTCTTGGCATTTTCTCCGAGGGCATGTTGAAGCCTGATTACGTTATCAACCGTGATTGTTTTCGCTCCTGACCCCCGCTGCTGGTCTCCGCTTTTGCCCGCATGATGAATAAGAAGGACCGCGCAATCGTGGGTTGCAAGATCTTTCAACCACGAAAAAATGTTTTGCCAAGATTTTGTAGTTTCGGCGAAATTGGTTAGCGTCGAAAGATTGTCAAGAATCAACAGCTGGACGCCATCTTCTTGCACCCACTTTGTGATTTGTTCCCGCTGAGATTCGTTGTTGCTCAAATCCCAGCCTTTCCCGGCAAGCAGCTTATACTTGATTTGGATCGACTTATCCGGATTCGGACACTGATTTTTATAAAAATCCGCGAAATTGCATAATCTGTCATTAAAGTTATCCTCCGACATTTCTCCGTCAACATACAACACGGACACCGGTTTTTCTGCCGCCCAAGCATTGGCGAACGAGTCTCCGAATACCTTGGTCCCGGAACTCGCGGCCAGCGCTATGGACATCGCGACCAAGGTTTTCCCAAGTCCCTCTTGGCTGTAAAGCAATGTGATGGTATGCTCTTCAATGATTGGGAAAACAACATATTTGCTTTTTGCCCTGGAGGAGCGCTGGGGGTTGTTGATATCGAAACGTTTAAGTTGATTACTTGTGATTTTTGCAGTTTTGGTCTTTTCGGTTCTTGTCGGCAGGGCAATGTGATTCTTTTCGGCGAGACAGCTCAGTTCATCGCTGGATATTGTTCTGAATTCGTTGTTCTCATATGCCACAAATCCGAGTTTTATGTCTTCTTGCATCAGACGGGCTTCGAGTATCAATCCGAGTTCAAGCTGTTCGGGGCAAACACATGACAGCAAAAGATAGACCGCCCGATTTTTCAAGACATTCCATGCCACATCCGGGACCGTATCGACGCCACCATACCAGCTACTGATGACGAACTGTAAATTCCTTTCTTCCAACCGCTTGATCTGTTGTTCCAGCTCCGCGATTTCCCGCTCGTCCTGTTCTAGCTTCTGATTGACGAACTCCGTGATGGCCTCGTAGCACAAACGGAAATAATCAACAAATAAAGGGGTATTTGATGTTTTATTGAGCGTGGAATCGTTTTTCCTCCTTCGCACATTTTGAATCACCCCTTCTGCTGTTGGTGCATAAACATCTGTGCACTCGAAGTATGCAATGCTCCAAGCGCCATCCTGCTTGAAATATTCCGCGTCACCGAATAATTCTCTTGCGGTAAACATATTGCGAGCAGGAAAGTAGCACGTCCTCACATAATTTTGCAGTATTTCCTTCCTTTGTCCCTCGTGTAAATATTGCGATTTCGATACTTCTGCGGTGACTCTTTGGTGGACGTACTTTCCGACTTCCTCTTCGAACTCGCTGTTGCCGTTACAAAAAACATAAGATTTTGCTTTTCGTGCTCTTATCAGGCTGATCTTGTCATTTATATGCGTGATCGTGTCTTCGGAAAATTGATCTATGCGCTGAGCTATAAGGGGAGAGGCGGTCAAAAGCACGGGCGAATTCGGGTTTGATTTAATTAGATTCAGATTCCACAACGGAGATGGTGTGGGGAATGGTAAATGCAACGGTTTTTTCGGCGTTTCCGGTCTTTTGCTCCAATATGTGACCGGACCGATTTCTCTATTATCTCTATAAGCGATCCTCCCTAAAAGAAGATCGTTTTCGTAAAAATCAACATATTCGTATTGATCTTGCTCCCCTGGGTACATCAATTCTCTGGGTAGTCGCCTGTATAACCAGCGTCGCGACATTTCAATTTCGATGTTCTCACCAACACCTTCCGGAATGTGAAACATATCGCAAAGCATATCTATGGCAAGCGAACGATCGGAAAGATGCTGCTGAATCATGTATAAATCAATCAGATCGACATCTGCGATCTTGCCCGTAGCAACATCTGTTCTAAAAATATCACCAGGAGATGCATCATGCTTACTGACGACATTGGATAAACCCTTTAACGTAATCGCCAGCGCGGAGAGCAATGCATCGGCATTCTTCCAGTTTATGCCCAGTCTCTTTGCTTCGGTTATCATCGCGACCTGCGGCATATCCACCAGCTTTTGGCAGTGCATCGCAGCATCGACAACGCCCGGAACCTCCCTGAGATTGACCACCTCCCTGTGTCCAACGGTTCTCTTGGCGATCTTGAAATTGTCAAAAACGTAAAACGCCCCTTCAGTCTTCGCCCCAGGAAGCCATTTGATAAACTCGACGGATCCGATGGTCGTCAGGAGCTTTAGGTAAAGTTTCGCTTCACGGATTTTCTTGCGGACCTCTTCGGGACATCTGACGGGGGTGTCGATCATCACATCGGCCAAATTAAGCGATGACAGCACCTTGATATTCAAACTCTGCGCTTCCATTGGGAAACCTCCGCATCGTTGGTGTGCTTCATCCTAATATATGCACCAAAAGGGAAATTTTCAAACAATCTATTGCATCAAAAGGGAATAAAAATTATGTGATTTTACGGATTTTTAATTGAATTTTGAGCATAAAAGCATGAATATACTGTAGTATTGATATATTTATATATGTTAAATCAAGCACAAATTTATTTTATGACTATATAAACAGCCGTCGCTGATGATGTGACGCCGTCTCTGCTGTGGGGGCAGAGACGGCATGGGGCGTGATTATCCTAATCGACGCGCAAGTTCGACTTTCTGCTCTTGGTCCAAAACGGTCTCCAAATATGCCGCCAGCACGGGGAGCTTAGTTGGCGACAACGTGGAAATCGCGTGCGTCAGAGTGTTCTCCTTGAATGCCACGGACGAGGGGGCTGCGAGCTCCAATGCAGAAACAGCCTTCTGTTTGCTTTCCAATGAAATGTGCGAGTAGTGCGCCGTCATGTCCGACGTCGAGTGCCCGACGATGGCTTGGATGGTCGCCAGAGGAATACCAGCATTGACTGCGATACTGCAGAACGTGTGCCGGAACGAATGCATCGAATACAGCACAATCGGCCGCTTGCGCTGCAATTCCGGGTCGACCACCTTCGTCTTGATACCGGATGCCTCAAGCAATTTGGTTATGTCCGTCGAGATCCCGCACGGATTGCGGCGGTAGCGCTCTGCGACCTTGGACAAGACATAAATCGGATCGTCATGCTCTTTTTGGCGCAGGGCATCGTACAGGCAGACGGCTATCGGAACGGTCACGGGGACCGGTCGTTTACGTCCGGTCTTTATCGGGATGTAAGTGATGGTTCGATTATCGAAGTCGACGTAGCTCCATTTCAGCAGCGCGGCGTCTTCACCACGGCAACCGGTGTAGAGCATGATCAGTAGCATCAAACGCATCTCCGGTTTGTAGAGCATGTAGTAGTCCGGATTGTCCATGGTATCCGAAATCGCCTTGAGTTGGGCGGTCGTAAAAGCGCTGCGGCTTTGCGGCCGGGGCGTTTTGCGGCGAATGGCATCGAATGGAGTATTGTCCTTCAGGAGTACCCGCAAGACCATTTTTAGGGAAGTGATCCGAGCGTTGTAGGTGCGTTCGCTAATGCCGCTTTCCCAAAACGCTGTCGCATACTCTCCCGCGATCTCTTCGGTGATGTCGCGTACCTCCGTGATTTCCGAATGTCGTGCCGCCATCCATTTTTGGAATGGGAGAACGGCATCATGGTAGAAGTCGAGGGTTCCGGAGCTGCTGTCCGGCCGTCGCGTGGACTTCAAATACACCTCCCACATACCAGCAATCGTTATGCGAGTGTGTGAGATCAAGTCTTTATATTCGGCAATGCGAACCAAATATTCTGTCTTCGAATTAAGCTCCCGCAGCTCATATTGCTCCCGGAGATACCGTTCTGCCACCCGTTCAGCATCCACCTTTTTAGTAATAGGGTGACCGCTTTCATCACGCAAAAGAACTGTTCGAACCTTACCTGTCAAATCACGGTAGCGGTATGCATACCCTCCTGTGGACTTTTTGAAAACACACCCAGTCCCCTTGGCTCGTCTGTCTCTCTTCATCGCTCAAACATCCATAGATGTTCGATAGATTACCGCCGATGAATTTTCAAGCAGAGAAAATAACGATTCTGGTTCACTTTGTTGAGGTTCGAATCCTTACAGGTCTGCCATTTTTTTTGCCTTTTTGTGGCAAAAAAAGGCAAAAAACATGAAGCCGCAAGGCTTCGCTTCATGGCGCGTAAGCGCCGCTTCATGCGCGCTTCATATGCCGGAAGGCATGCTTCATCTACCACATTCCCCGCTTCGCCTTGCGATGAAGCGCCTTCGCTTTCGCTTCGGCATGAAGCATTCGCCGCGTTGCGTCGAATATGAAGCTTCTCGCTCCGCGAGTAAGGTCATGTTGTTTTCGGCTCCACGCTCCGCGTGGTGAAAAATCGCCGGCGACCTGTCAGTATTCTTTATGCGAGGTTGCCGCGCGGTTTCGCTTCGCTCTCCCGCACGGCACTCGTCACTTCGTCACTTTTGTGCCTCGTGCCGCGCCTCCGGCACGGCTCTTCGTCGCTTTTGTGCCTCGTGCCGCGCCTCCGGCACGGCTCTTCGTCGCGTTTAAGCGACCTCGTGCGTCCAGCTTCGCTGAACGCTCTTCGTCGCCGCTGACGCGGCTCCTCGTCGAATCCTTTTTATCACGCCGCAGCCTTGGCGAAGGCGGAACAGGTCTGCCATTTTCGTTTTAAAAGGCTGATCGGCGGCGGTCAGCCTTCGAATTCCGCGCGGATCGTCTTGCGCAGCTCCGCGTCGGTCAGCACCCTTAATGCGCAGTAGGCCAGTATGGCCCCCGTGTCGATCATCCGCGCGTAGGCGAACTCGGTGTTGGAGTTGGCCTTTTTCGCTTCGGAGTGCCCCGGCACGCTCGTCCCCGGAGGCGCGATGGCGAAGGCGGTGTGCGCCCCCGGCGCGGCATGGCTGAAATCGCCGAAGTCGCTCGATCCCCGTCCGGCGAGCAATGCGTCGGTCGGGTTCATCGTCCCCATGGCGCGCGCCGCATCCAGAAAGAGATTGCTCAAAGTCCGGTTGGGCTTGCGCGACTTGTATGGGATGGAATACTGCTCGATCTCGCTCGTGCACCCCGTCATCAGCGCCGCGCCCTCGACCATCTTCGCAAAGCGCTCGTAGAGCTCGTCGATGATCTTTTCCTGCTTGGAGCGGAGGTAGATTCGGCTCCGCGTGCAGTCGGGGATCACGTTGGCCGCCTCGCCGCCTTCGAGGATCACGCCGTGGATCGACGCGTCGCGGTTCATCTGCTGGCGGTACAGCCCGATCGCGTTGAAGAGCAGTATTTGCGCGTCGAGGGCGTTGATCCCCTTTTCGGGGCTGCCCGCCGCGTGCGCCGCGAGACCGTGGAAGACCACCTCGTAGCGGCGGATGCCGCTGCTGCCGCTGTCGCCCCGCGTGGAGTCGGCGGCGGCGTGGCTCATCATCACGGCGTCGACGCCCTTGAGGCAGTCGGCGTTCTTGAGCATCAGCACTTTGCCGCCGCCGCCCTCTTCGCCCGGGGTGCCGAGGACGACGATCGTGCCCGTTATATCGTGCTTGTCCATGTAGGCTTTGGCGGCGCAGGCCGCCGCGACGGAGGCGGCTCCGATCAGGTTGTGCCCGCAGGCGTGGCCGATGCCGGCGAGGGCGTCGTACTCGGCGGCGAGCGCGAAGGTCGCCCCGCCCTGACCGCGGGAGTATTCCGCCCGGAAGGCGGTCTCCATTCCGGCGTAGGGGTACTCGACCTCGAAGCCGAATTTTTTCAGCAGACCGGCCAGCAGGCTCGACGCCTTGAACTCCTTGAACGCGAGTTCGGGGTTGGCCCAAATGGTTTTCGATGCTTCGACGATCGGCCCTTTTTCCGCTTCGAGAAGTGCCGAAAGTTCGTTCAGTGTTGCCTTGACGTCCATATTTTACGTTCTCCCGGTTAAAGTTTCGGTTTGTGGCCGGGGGGCAGCACGGGATCGTACTTGCCGCCGGTCTTCTGCCGGTGTTCGCGGCGCGCTTCGGCGAGGAGCTCCGGAGCTTCCATCAGCCGGATCGCCGCCAGCGCCTGCGCCTTGCCCGCGTACAGCATCGCCCGGAGCGCGAAGCCGTTCAGCCCCTGCGCCACCGCCTGCCAGCTGTGTCCCGGCGTGCCGACGACCCACGACGCGACGTGCATCTGGACGGTCGGGCAGTTCCAGCTCACGTCCCCGGTGTCGGTCGAGCCGAAGTGCGGGGCGATCGTATCCGGGATCGGCAGCACCTCGGAGGCGTAGAGCGGCAGTTCGGGATCGCGTTCGGGCATGGTCTTGATCAGCTCCTTCGCGTAGGCGATCTCGGCCTCGGTCGGCTTCGGGAGCTCCAAGTCCCGCATCGCCCGGTCCAGAGTCTTCTGCAAGGTCGGGATGGTGATGAGGTTGCTGCTGCCCGACTCGAATTCGTCCGTCATCGTCGTTTCGGTCGCCATCGCCGCCGCCTTGGCGCAGAGCTCCACCCGGCGGCAGAGTTTCTTGAGCGAGGCGTTGTCCTTGCCGCGCATCATGTACAGTACCTCGGCGTGCGCCTGCACCACGTTGGGGGCGCTGCCGCCGCCGTCGGTCACGGCGTAGTGGACGCGATTGTCGAGCGGCATGTGCTCGCGGAGGAAATTAACGGCGACGTTCATGAGCTCCACGGCGTCGAGCGCGCTGCGTCCGAGGTAGGCCCGCGTTCCGGCGTGGGCCGCCACGCCGTCGAATTTGTACAGCACGGTGCAGCAGGCGAGACTGCCGCGCGTCCGCACCGCCCACATGCTTTCGGGGTGGCCGCCCAAGGCCGCGTCGAGGTTCGAAAAGACTCCGGCGGCGGCCATGTACGCCTTGCCGCTGCCGCCCTCTTCGCCGGGGCAGCCCAAGACCTTGACCGTGCCGGACTTGCCGGTGGACGACAGATACTCCTTCACCGCGAGCGCCGCCGCCACGGCTCCGCCGCAGTAGAGGTGGTGGCCGCAGCCGTGGCCGTGGGGTTCGCCCGCGAGCTTGGCGGGACGGGTGGCCAGCGGCTGCTGGCTCATGTCGGAAAGGGCGTCGAATTCGGCGATGAAGCCCACTTCCGGCTTGCCGGAGCCGAACGACGCCACGAACGCCGTCGGCAGACCGGCGACGTTTTCCTCGACGGTGAAACCGTTGTCTTTCAGGAATTTCTTGATCCGCGCGGCGGAGCGCTCCTCGTGGAACGCCAGTTCCGGAGTTTTCCAGACTCCGCTCGCCAGCTCCGTGAGTTCGGCGCTTTTCCGGTCGATGACTTCCAGATATTTTGCTTCGGCGATGCTCATTTCGTGCCTCCCGGTTTGCGAAATTGTCGTTGAGATCTTTTCAGCGGCGGCTGAGGTCGGCGGTGATGGCGAGGACCTGCGGCAGCAGCTGTTTTTTGCGGCTCAGGATGCCGGGGAGCAGGAAGATTCCGTCGGCGTCGGCGTGATAGGGCAGGCTCCGGACCACGGCGGGATCGCCGAGGATCAGCAGTTCGGAGGTCTCGCGCACCGCGTCGGTGACCAGCAGCGCGATGAAGTCGAGCTCTTCCCGGCGCATGATGCCGCGCATGGTGTCGGCCAGTTCGTCCTTCCGGCGGCGCAGAAGTTCGAGTTTCGTTTCCTCGACCTGCGAGATGCTGAAGCGGAAGTTCCCGTCCGAGTAGGACTTGCGGTCGGATTCGATCACGTCCTGCGTCTTGCCCGAGGCGAGCGGCGAAGCGATGCTGCTCAGCTCTTCCATGAGTTCCGCCGCCTTGACGCCCGAGAGCTTTTCGAGCCACTCGTGCATGCGGAAGTCGAGCGCCGACGCGGTGGGGGACTTGAGGTTCAAGGTGTCGGCGACGAGCCCGCCGAGGAGCAGTCCCGCGAGTTCGGGCGTCAGGCTTTCGCCCCGGCTCTTGAACATGGCGGCGACGAGGGTGCAGGTGCTGCCGACGACGTCGCCCGTGAACTTGATGGGATTCTGCGTCCGCATCATGCCGATCCGGTGGTGGTCGACGACCTCGATCACGGGCAGGTCCTCGATGCCGGGGATGCTCTGCTCGGGTTCGTTGTGGTCGACGAGGATCATGCGGTAGGGCGGGGGAGCGGTGATGTTCTTCTTGCCGACGACGCCGAGGAAGTTCCCCTGGGCGTCCGCGACGGGGATGACGTCCTCGGGGTGCGAGAGGATGCGGTTTTCGAGTCCCCGGATCCGGTCGCGGGGGTTGAGCGTGAAGGCGTCGCCGCCGAAGCCGAACTCCTCGACCGGCACGCTGAACTTGAGCCGGCGGATGACGCTCGCGGAGTCGAACGAGGTCGCCAGAATGGTCACCTTGCGCATTTTGGCTTCCTTGAGGATCAGGGGATCGACGGATTTGTCGCCGGTGACGATGAGCAGTCTTATCCGTCTCTGGAGCGCGCGCAGGTGTATTTCGGGGCGGTCGCCGGAGATCAGCGCGATCTCGCTCTGGTCCTTTTCCTGCGGCAGGTGCGTTTCGAAGCTGTCCACCCCCATGGCGGCGACGTAGACGTGGAGGTCCTGCACGCGTCCGGTGTCGAAGGCGGTGAGCATCCGGGCTTCGATGACGCGGGTGATGAGGTCGATGGAGCTGTGGATCAGCCGTCCGGTGAGGCCGCTGCCGGCGTCCTTGCCGATGTCGAGCAGCTGCGAGAGCAAGTTGAGCGGGCTCAGCATGCCGACGAGCTTTTTGTCCGCGCCGACGACGGGCAGCCGGGAGTAGCCGGAGCTTTTGAGGATGCGGACGGCCTCCATGATGGCGGTGCCGGTCATTATGGTGGGGACGTTGGTATCCATGACGTCGGCGATGCGCAGATAGACGTCGCCCTTCGCTTCGGGCGGGCGGAGGCGGAAGCGGTCGAAGAGGAATTTGGCCCGTTCGGGCAGGATGCCGGGGCAGATGGCGACGAATTTCGTTTCCGGGTGCTGCCGTCTGCGGAGCTCGGCGAGGGCGAAGGACGAGGCGAGGCTGTCGATGTCCGGGTTGCGGTGTCCGGTCACGAAAACGGTTTTGGGCGGTTTTTCGTCGGCGGTGGTCATGAAAGATTTTCTCCCGTGCGTATCCTAATAGTACGCTATAATGTACCTCGGAATGCGGAAAAATCAAATCGGCGCGCCGCTTGAAAAGCCGCGGGTGCGGTGCTATAATAAAATATCGTGCGGTTTTCTCCACGCGAAAATCAAAAAAAGGAGTTGTATGATGTTCAAGAAGATTCTGCTGGCCGGCGTTTTCGCGCTGGCGACTGCGGTCGGTGCGTTCGCGGCGGACACGCTGGCGATGTCGCTCAATTTCTACTCCGACAACGGCAAGATCGCGCCGGTCGGCGATTTCCCCGCCGGGGTGCTGATGGGCAAGCCGGTCAAGTTCGCCAACAAGAAGCTCAAGGGCTACGCGTGGCCGGTGACCGTCGAGATCGACCGGGCGCCGTCGATCGAGCTGACCTTCAAGATCAAGGGCTCGGGCGAGCTGGTGGTTTCGCTGAATCCCGAGATCTGGGTTTCCGGCAAGGGGATCGTCAGCCGGATGACGGTCAAATGCACCGAGTTCGTGCTGGACGGCAGACCGAACAAGAAGGTCCCGTTCACCTTCAGCAAGTGGACCAAGGCCTCCCGCGGCATCATGGTCGAGGACGGCGACGTCATCACGGTCAAGGCGACCTTCGAGAAGGTCAAGTAGTTGCAGGCCGACCGTTCGTTTTTCCCGCCGCCGGAACGTTTTCCGGCGGTTTTTTTATGCCCGCGGCGAACTCCCGAATAAGGGGGGCAGTTTGTGACAAGAGTGATTGAGCAGTGGTAAAAAAGTTGACGGAAAATCAATTTTTTGCTTGACATCGCGCCGGAAATGTGGTATAATATATGTTGATGTTGTATGGGTTCCGGCTTCGGCGCCGTCGCGGATGACGAGACCGCGGGCTGCGCGAGGCGTCGAAAACGAAGACCTTGGCATTGCGCCATGAGCATAAAAGGAAGGGTTGGAATGATGAACAAAAGTAAATTCACGCTGATCGAGCTGTTGGTCGTGATCGCGATCATCGCGATCCTCGCCGCCATTCTGCTGCCGGCGCTGCAGTCGGCGCGCGCCCGGGCGCAGTCGACGAGCTGTATCAACAATCTGAAGCAGGTGGGTGTCCTGGCGCAAAGCTATGTCGGCGACAATCGCGGCTTCTGGATAACCGGCGCCAACGGCAACCAGCGCTATGACACTAAGATCAAGGATCCCGAGCTCGACAGCGGCAACGCCTATCAGGCGCCCATAAACAATTACGTCTACAGCTTCGTCAAGGGCAAATACGAAAAAGATTCCGCCCCGCTGTTCAGCCACAAACAAACGCAGTACACCTGCCCGAGCATGAAGCTGTACAAGCGCGGCACCGGCGCTGGAACCATCGGGCACTGGCGTCCGCAGGTGTACGGCGTCCAATACTGCTTCAACCCCAATTCGTGGAAAGCGGGGTATTTCGGTGCCACGAACGGAGACAAGGAAGCAACCTGCAACGGATACAACGTTATGGCGACGGGCTTGAATCGGGGGTTCGTCTACTCCAGTGCCAAAACGGAAAATTCGATCACCGACTCGGTGGGGCCGTCGCAGCGGATATTGCTCTTCGACAACACGACCGATTCCGAGGGTGGGGCGATGACGTCGTACGGTTTCACCGGCGACACCCACAGTACCAGTTACTCGCAGCCGTATCTGGCGCATAGTGGCAAGGTGAATTTGCTCGCCGTCGCGGGCAACGCGGCGAGTGTGGACGAGAGCGAATTTACCGAAAATTACTGGTTCGTGTACTTTAATATCTTCACGAGTAATACTACTCCACCACGTTCCCTGCGTTCGGTGCGGCCTCAGGGATACTACATCGAAGGGCCGACGTACTTCTATCAGTCGCGCTAGTCGCCGCACGCGCCGTCGCCGCCGCGCGGCGGCGGCTCCTTTTGAAACCGAGTGAAACCTAAAGGAAGTTGACGAAAAAGCCCCGTTCCGATATGGCACCGGGGTAACGGAATATTACGGAGCAGTTGCGCAAAGGCAAAACGCGCGCACCGGCGCGGTCAAAAAAACCGTTTTCTCCGTAAAATTACGCAAACACTTGTAAAAGCTGTAATAAATTCAGGTATTTACCGAATATATATCAAACCAAGAAAGGTAAAAAAATGTCGTACACCAATCCCACCGGAGAAGCAACCTACACGTACACCGGCACAACGCTGAACAACGTCAGCATCGGTCTGAGCACCGAGCAAACCGGCGATTTCTACGCGCAGCACCTCACCGTCGCTTCTGGCGGCAAGGTGAAGCAGAACATCCGCGTCTCGAACGGCGGCATCCTCGAGAACGCCGTCATCGACTACTACGGCGCATCCGTCGGCTCGGGCGGTCTCATTTCCAACGCCTACCTTTCCGGCGCCGCCGCCAGCCGCACCACCTTCTACGTCTACAGCGGCGGCGTGGCCTCCAGGATCACCATGGTCGACTCCGCCTACATCAGCGCCGTTTCTGGCGCGACTCTCAAGGACGTCATTGTTTCCGGCGGTTACTTCACCGCCAGCGGCGCGACCGTCACCAGCGTCATCCTCGACGCGCCGCTGCACTACAACTCGACCACGTTGGCGGCGCTCGCCGGTGCGACAGTCACCAGCGCCACGGTCAATGCCGGCACCTTCAGTCTGACCGACGCGACCGCCACCAGCGTCACCGTCAACGGGGGCACGTTCAGCGTCAACGCGGGCGGCACCGCCAGTTACATCAACGTCACGGATACGGGCAATCTGGTCGTCAACTCGGGCGGCACCGCGGTCACACTCGCCGGCAACGTCGTCAAAACCGCGATCGTTATGGGCGGCGGGTATCTCTCGCTCAACAACGGCGCCGTGGTCTCCAACATCGACGTACGTCCGGGCGGACGGCTGGGGCCCTGGACCGGCAGCATAATTTCCGGCGGCAAGATCGTCGGCGGCAACGTCGCGACGCAGCCGGAGGTCTACGGGACGATCCGCGACGTCGAGCTCTACTCCATCGACGGCAAGGCGGCGGGAACCAACTCCGCGTGGCTGCGGCTGGCGAACGGCAGCGCCGTCAACATGCGGATCAGCAGCGGCGGCAAGTTTCAGGTCAACTCCGGCACGGCCGAATACACCACCGTCTATTCCGCCGGCTACATCGTCGCGTACGGCCTCGGCGGCGACACCGTCGTCAACCACACCGTCATATCCTCGGGCGGCTTGGGGTACGTATATGCCGGAGCCGGCAAAAAGGCGCCCAGCACGAGCGACACCTGGGTTTTGAGCGGCGCCTCGCTCAATCTGGGCGTCAGCGGCGCGGCGGTCGACCTCATGGTCAACCCGGGCGCGATCCTCACCCTCACCGACGCCACCGCCAGCGCCTCGGTCGACGAGCACCCATGGCTGGACAAGAGCTGCATCACCGCCGTCGAAGGCGCGACCGTCAACTACCAGCGGCTCCACAACGTCTACTACGGTACCGATGACGAGAGCATCGGGCTGGTCTCGCGCGGCGGAGCGATCTCCGGCGCGACGGTCGAAGCGGGGTACTCTGCGGTCGCCTACCAGGGGGTGGCGCTGACGGACGTCAACGTCGCCGACGGCGGCAAACTCGTCCTCAAGGATTACGCCTACGTCATGGGCGGCAGCGCCAACAACGTCGCGGCGGGCAACATCTACCTCGGCGACAACACCGAGGCCGCCCCCCTCGCCATCGTCGACAGCCGGCTTACGGGGCTGACTCTCGCGGGCAACGACGACCATAGCCACCTGTCGCAGGTGACGCTGCTGAGCGGGCTGACCGCGACCGACGCGACGATGCTCTATGGCGGCACCCTCTACATCAGCAACGGCGGCGGGATCAACGGTCTCGAGGCCGTCGCCGGCACGGTGAACGTGTACAACGGCGGCGTCGTCGCCAACGCCACCATCTCCGGCGCCACCACCGCCAATCGCGGCTTCCTGTATCTGCGCGAGGCGGGCGCGGTCGCCAACAACGTGACCTTGCTCGACAACGCCTATGCCAGCAACTATCACGCGACCGTCAACGATCTCACCATCTCCGGCGGCTACTTCACCGCCAACGGCATGACCATCAACGGCGCGACTCTCAACCAGTATCAGAACGCGAGCAACGGGACCACGCTGGACGCGATCAGCGGCACGACGGT
>Ga0265298_10002280_pt1 | contig 26931 bp, 51 predicted proteins | sample AusTroGonzalo_MG_3_FD_193486 | JGI IMG/M metagenome (GOLD analysis project Ga0265298, IMG submission 193486) | Bovine rumen microbial communities from tropical cattle in Woodstock, Queensland, Australia - Gonzalo_01 | ecosystem: Host-associated > Mammals > Digestive system > Stomach > Rumen ...
AGATGATATTCCTGACATTGATAGACAAATCTTTGGCAGCGATCCCAGTATTCGGGTTTCCGTTGACCTCTCTTGTGCCATCGTATAACGCCTGATACTTTGCAATCTCCGTAAGGGTATTTGAGTAGGCGATACGGGCATTCTCTAACTTGCCACGCCATTTATCCCTCTTTTTGTCCTCTGTTGTGGGTTTGATCGCCTTTTTAGCCTTATCCATAAACTTTTTCAACCTCATACTGGTTCTCCGTATTTAGCCAAAAGATACTTTCTATCCTCGTCTGATGCGTTTTCAATGTCCTCTAAAATGGAGTTATGACACGTTTTCTCTATCTTTTCGTACTCGATTTCAGGACTTCTTACCCACCAAACACAAAAAGACCTCAATGAATCAACGTCATGCGTTAAATCATGTGGGTCTTTAGCGTAGATATTCGGGCGTTTCTTGTCCTTTTGTATTTTCTGCAAACATCTATACAAGTTCGGCGCACACCCATCTAAAATCGTCAATTTGGGGTGTTCATCAATGACTTTGAGCCATTCTTTCATGGACGCACAGCCTGCCGGGAAGTCTCTTGAGGTTTTTGTGAGGTTTATTCCATTCTCGGAGAACAAAACCGCCCTCGATTTACCCGTTTCCTGTGACCTTGACCATAAATCAGACGGTGCTAACCAGTATTCTATTTTCTCTCCGTCACTTAACGACTGTAAAATATCACACGCTGCGCCGATTGTTTTGTCAGGAGCGTCATATTCTCTGTAAACTTGTGCATTTCCATTTGTATCTACTTGTATCCAATGCGCCGAGAGCATATCCAAACCATAATCAAGGGCGACATACCGACGCAATTTCCCTTCCAGTTCCTCTTTTACTATGTGGGTTTCCCTTTTCACCTCGGGAAAGAATGATCCACCGGGTACTGTCAAGGCTTCTTCGACTGTCGCAGGGTACTCTTGCGTTATCATGTCGCCCATTGTACGCTTGGTATTCTCGTACCACTCTTTATCCCGTCTCGGATCGGCATACCAAGGTATAAATATCTTGTTAAACCCGTTATCGGGATCTGTATAAACCTTCTCAAAGAACGAACCACGTTCAATGGTCGATAAACCTATGACCTGACCGCCACTCGGTCTATTGATCGTCGGGAAGCCTGCTTTCCAAATATCCTCGGCAAACTGCTGAAACGCCCATTCATCGAATATAATCAGGTCAGCAGTAAATGATCGAGCTGCGTTAGGCGACGAAGGAAAACACTTGAATACGGAATCAGGTAATCCGGGGAAATGTATTGTTAGAATAAGGGATGTGTTCTCCCACGTCGCATTAACCCAATTTATAGGCTGATCGTTTTTCGGAGCGAACAATGACCTCATGTTGTCAAGGATCACAGACATTCTTCTGACAAGTTCCTGCGCTTCGTCCTCTGTCCTTGAAAGTCCGATGACTGTTCGTCCGGGGTTTATCAGTTTCCAACAAGCATAGTGAAGTACCAACCATGTGATACCTAACTGTCTTGCTTTTAAGATCACGTTTAATTTGTTGTCTCTAAAGGCTCTTAAAGCATTTCTCTGTTCATCCCACAGTCCAAACGGCTGAATCAAGGTTTCCGCATCCTTGTCCTCAATATGACCATAGGTATCTACGAAATACTCTAAATGTTCCCTGCAGTAGGTGTATTCAATTTCTCTTAACTCATGCGGTTGTTTCTGACTAATATCCATAAACTGGTCTTATCTTCTCGCATATATGGCTTCCTGCTGTTTATGAAGTCTGTCGGCGTACTCATTAGCTGCATCGACAGTCTTAAACTTTCCGAGATACTCTCCTGTGTTGTAGTATCTTGTGATCGCTTCGTCATCCGACATCACATAGGGTTTGCCGTTCTGCGGATTGTACGCAACTGTCGGCACTAAAATCTCGCCGTTCCCGTCGTTGAAACTCATGCTCCGCACAGTTGACACCGATCCGTCAAGATTTCTGAAAAGCGGTCTGTTCAATAAGTCGATATTCCCTAATCCGTACCGACCTATGCCAAATAACCTATTAAGTTCCTGCTCGTTTATCTTTGCCATACAAAATGCAAAGAGACCGCCTTTCGACGATCTCTTATTGGGGAGAACCAATCATGAATACTCGAACGTTGACCTTTTTCGACGCTATGACTGTATCACATATTTTTATGAATAAACATGAAGTGAAGTTATTTTTTTAGGAAATTTTTGCATATTCGTCAAGAGCAGACAAAAATAGTTCATACGTCCATCTCGGTGTCTTCTCTATCATCTCCGAAATCTGTTCCAATGTCCTGTCTTGGAAATAATACATCATCAGGATCTTCTGCAATGACAAGGGTTCTATTTTTCTGACTTTCTCAAGGCATCTATTCTTGTACCTGATCTGCTCCAGTAAGAGATTTGACAGACGACCCCGGTATTCCTCTACCTGAATTAAGGCGCTCTCTAATCTGTTCTCCGGCGTACCACTTACGTTTACTGGACTGTAACCCGTTGTCATTTTCGTGGCTACCGTCATAAGTCGCTCTATCTCCAGTTCCACGGACTTTATGTCCTTTTCCATCTCTTTTATAGGCGTAAGTTCTTTCTTCGCTTCCTTTCTCGTCATTAAATGCCCCCTTATCAATAAAGAATGCTGTGCCTGAATTTAACTCCCGGATCTCATATATCTCGCCACGGTTTATGACCTCAAATATCCCGTCCTCATATGTGGCGTTATAATCATTCGCTTTGATCCCCTGAACCATTAGTATTCCTCAAGTTTCTCCGTCAGCGACTTGATCTGTTTTTCTATGCCATCAATGCACCGCCTGTTTATTGCTATGACCTCTGCCAAGTGAAGCGCTCTTTGTGAAACAGGGTTAATGTCCTCTTCTTCCCGGAAAGACTTCTCAAAATTCTTCAGGTGCGTTTTGAATTTCTTTTGTAGTGATTTCTGCTCCCTGATTTCTTCTTTCAGTATGATCTTGACCGCTTCGCAAATGCCCCTTGAGTAACCAGTCCACCACATAGACCACTCACGAGACTCAACATCCTGCTCCTCTGTCCTGCTGTTGTCGTTCAACTGCTCCAAGAAACCCATCGACCTTCTTATGGCAGAATCAAACTCCTTATCTAACCTCTCCCTTGATTTTTCCGCAACTGTCTTCATGATGTTCTCCTTTCTGTTTGCGCTAGCAAAAAATTTTGGCGATTTTTTAACCCTATGTTTCAATGCCATAGCAAGAATTAGGTATAACCCCCGTGTTTTTTGATACTAAATAGCAAGAATTAGGAATTGCAATATGTATCTTGTATCTCCGGCGCTGTCGTTAGATGAATCATTACTCCAGTTCCTTTATCCGCTGTCTCTATCTCTACGCAGTTCCTATTCACTCCACCGCCTACACGGATCGCTGTCTCCTTCTCGTCGTAGTTATAGATCTTCCTCATCTGCTCTAAACATTGATTTAATTCAGATATTCTCATGGTTTCTCCTTGCTTTAGTGTGCTAAAGCGAGTTGTTTTGGGATAAAATTTGGTAGCGAGTACATGGGTTCCCTGCAGGGATGGAGCGGCTGCCGTTGGGGGGGGTGGTATATCGTAGTCTACCGGGATGATCTGCAGGAAAAACAAGACAATTCTATAAAAATTTACACTCCATCATGATCGACCTATATATCTGTCCTGCTGCAGCTGCTGCCTGATCTGTTTTCCCACGTTCTTATGTAAACTTGTGATCCCTGCATGATCTGCCTATAGTCCTGCATTCCGCATGGTTGACACGTTTTCAGGCATTTACATCTATTCGTGAAAGAATTATTTTACGAATAGATCCTATAATATACAATACATCATTACTAATTCATTCCTATATATTCTCTCTCTTTGCTTCTTTCTCTCTCTGCTCCGGCTGCTCCGCTTCCACGATCTGCACGGCTTCCGCATTCTGCAGGCGTGCGCTGATCTGCTGCAGCATTTCCCTGTCCTGATCTGTCATAATTCCCGTGACTTCTATCTGATCTTTTGGCTTGTCTCCTGCTGTATCCCTTATATATTCCGCAGCTTTGATATTTCCACTAACAGCACGACCAACTGCGACGATTTGAATTAAATCATATAAAGTTGCTTCCGGGTTATCTCTCCGCAGGCGCTCCGCTATCTCCGGCGCTATATCTGCACCGCTTAATATTTCATCGGTAACTTTGAGCGTTAATATCTTTTCCAGTGACTGCTGCGCTGTCTTCTTTTCTCCATGCAGCTGGTGGATTGCTTCCGCTCCCTTGCGCCTGATCTCCCTTGCTTTTTCCGGCTCCATCATATTGAAGGAAATGCGCTTCTCTAAATTGATATATCCCTTTTCCCTTCCTTCCGGCTCCACATCTCCGTCAATTATCATCTGATAGCGTGTCTTTTTTCCCGGCTCCAGTTCCTTCTTTTTTTTCATCTGCTCTCATTCCTTCCTATGCAAATAAAAAAACGTGTCAACCATTCAGGTCTAACACGCCTTATTTTATATTGTTATTCTGTTTTTAATCTGTCCACGGTTCACGGATGATCTCCGGCGTTTCCTGCTGTCGGATCTTTTCCCGGACAGCTTCCAATATAAAACCGTTTGCGCTGCTGCTGCCTTTGATCGCTTCCATGCGCTCCGCTTCCTCAATAGGTAAATACACACTATATCGCTTGTAGTGATCTTTTGTGTATTTGTTATTTGCTTTTATCTTTGCAGGACTGTTTTTCGTTTCCATGCTTCCATAATACAATACATCATGCAGACTTTCAATCATACTTTACTTTTTTTATTTGAGTTTTTACAATGCTGCATTGTCTGACGATCTGTCAAAAGTCCTGATTTTATGCGGCTTTGCAGGCTTAAAAAATTTTTTTCAAAAAGTGCTTGACATGCTACAATACATCATTGTATAATGCAATCAGATCGAGACAATACATCATTGTATCGACGATCGACAACACAACCGACGAATTATAAGGAATGGTTGATACAATCGGAACTTATAAAGAAGGTAGATAGTCGATCAGGTAGCAAACAATCAAGCACCCGGCGCCGCCGGAAAAGAAAAAGGAAGGTATAAGGATATGAAGCACACAAAAAGCATGACCTACAAACCTACAGAAGAAAGCAGGGAATTGTTACTGTTTGCAACTAATGACAGCCGCCTGTATTTTCAGTCGATCATCCCGGCAATCGAAAACTTAAAAAAGAAATATCAGAAGGGAACTTTTGACAAGGAAAAAGCTGCAGATCTTTTTTACTATGTCGCAACAGCCGCAAGCAATAAATACTTCAAGGATTACGGTTACAAGTTCGACGTAACGGCAAGATATACGGCAGCCGTTGACATGGTAGCGGATTACATGGAAGACATTGAAGCATAAAAATTTTATAGGCTGCCGGGATGCCCGGCAGCCGGAAGGGAAGGGAATTATGTTATACGCATTCAAAACAAAAAGAGACACAAACGGAAACAGGAAAATTTTAGCAATTTTCGATGCAGAAAAGATTTACACAAGAGAGAACAACTTTTTCAGTACGTTTGATTTTGTAGAGATCAAGTCAAAAGATCGAAACAACTTAATAAAGGATCTTGACGATGCAGGCTTTTCATGCGTTGATTGCAACACTTTCAGGAAAATAACAGGCTTCTGATCCTTGCGGCGCTCCGGCGCCGTGCCTAATGCAGCCGCCGCCCGTTGCAAGCCGGGGGAAATGCAGAGCAGGCAATATATAGGACAAAAAATCATAGGCTTTAAGAGCCGGAAAGAAGGGAACTATGAAATACAAGACAATTCAGGATCTAGACAGCCGTATAGAGCGCATAGTCAGAAAAAAGATCGAATGCTTTTACACGGACTGGAAAAATTACGACAGACCATATTATATGCAGCTTAAAGGCAGCAAACGCCGGGAAGACAAAAAGCTGCTGTTGATCGTCAGGACTTGCGGCTCATACCTTTACACTTTGGAGCAGCTCAAAACTTATGAATTTGCGGCGACGGTCTACGAATATTATTACACACAAGATCACGGGGATTATTACATGATCGACCTTGACAGACTGTCAATCGAAAAGATAGATCCTGCAGAGTACAAAAAGCAGATCACACTATATAAAGCAGCGTAAACCATAGCACAAAAGGCGGCGGCATAGACCGCCGCCGGGAAGGGGAAACAATGGAGCAAACATTTATAGCAATCATCCGAAACAAAGACGGGAAGCAGATCGACTTTCAGCGTTATAACTTTAAGCGCCTAGCGACCGTCAGAAATCATTTACGGACACTAGCGGCAAACAGTTTATATAAGGCTTGTGTACCGGGCATAGATCACGCCGATATTTACGAAACACCGTATGAATGGCATGGATTAGATCCAGTATATACCATCAAGTTATAGCATAATAGGCGGCGCTTTATGCGCCGCCGGAAGGGAGAAAAGAGATGATCTTTAGTAAAGACGACAACACGATCTATAATCAGCCTGATGATGTATTTGAAGCATTTACGGATATTTTGGAAGCAACAGGCAGCGGCATTTTTAAGAATATCCAGTTTGATTATCTTGATGGTGTATTAGAGTATGACAGCACCGCCGGGCATTGCGTAAAGTATTTCAATATGGAGCAGGGAACGCCGGAACTTGTGTCAGATATTATGCAATGGTTATTCAGTATGTTAGACGCTGCAGCTAATCTGTAAACACTATATATAGGCGCCGGGTAACTCCGGCGCCGGGAATGGAGAAAAGACAATGTATAAAATGATCGCATATTTAAGGGAAGACGGCAGCCGCCTATATCCGCAATACGCTAACAATGTGCAGTATTTTGAGAAGTACAAAAACAAGACAAACTACCGCATAGAGATTTACAAGTTAATCGGCAAAAGATACAAACTGATCTATCAGGAAGCATAAAGAAGGGAGCAGGACATGAAGACATTATACAGAGGTTTCATTATTGAGCAGGACAACACGATCGACACGGAACTATATTACGTCAGACGGGCAGACGGCGGCAAATGGTCTGTATGCGCACTAGATCATCCAGTTGTATCTATCGAAAGCATATCCGGCACGTTAGAAGACGTAAAAGCATATATCAATAGCATTGAAGACTACTATGAAGCATAGAAGGGAGACACTATGAAAAACACTTATTATTGCGCAGAACGTAAAATAAATATGGGTAGAGGTAAAGAGGAACGCTATATAGCATTCCCGGTCAAGATCAGTATGGGAAGCAATTTACTTGCTATAACAAGACGCTTTAACGATCTGTTGACAGTAACACCATGCGAAACATTGAAGGAAGCAAAAACAATGTCAGATTTTTTCAATGACGGGCATCTGAAAAACGGATGCTATGTATTTCAGGAGAGTGAACGTGTATATCCGGCGCAAGTGATCGGATTATAAGAAGGGAGAAAAGACAATGGAGTTTACCATCACATTGACGGAAAAGCAGAAGGAAAACTTAATAAATGCAGGGTTTGAAGGTTTTACGGAAGACACGGACAACATCTTGTTTTACGTTGCCGGACTTTTGGAAAATCATCTTGTAAACCATAACAAGAACTACACAAAAGATCAGTATTATTGCATAGAAACATTAAATGACATTTTTCAGGCGTTATACAAAGGGTATTAAGAAGGGAGATCAAAAATGAATAAGAAGGAAAATTGTGTAATGTATCATCAGCAGGCAACTATTGACAAGTATGCGAAGGAGCCGGACTTAAAGCAGAGAATTATTGAAACCACAATGCAGCAGATCATCGAAAGTTACAATGAGTTCATGCAGGATCTTCTTGCGGAAGGTCAGGAAGCATACTAAAATAAGCACAGGAAGGGAGAACAGCCATGACAGTAAAAGAACTGAAAAGCATTTTAGAGGACTATGACGAAAGCACTCCTGTACTTGTTAAGGGAGAAAACACAACGTATGTATCAAGCATTGAGGACTTTGGTATCAGGAACGTAAACCGCTACTGGGGAGAAAATAAGGACTATTTGATCCTCATGGGTGGCGATCAGGTCGGATCACTTTAGGAAGGAGAAAAACTATGCACCCTACAAGACATTAAAAAAGCGCCCTGTCAATTAAGGCAGGGCGTTCTTTTTAGTTATAGAAAATTTCATACCGTTTCCTGATCTTCTCGCACTCATGGTTGGTTATGCGGATCAGACCTAAATCAATCTTCTTTTTCTCCGCTAATTCCTTTAATTCTTTTGTGATCTGATCAAACTGGAGCAAAATCTTGTCGTTTCTATCCATTGTTTTCATCCTCTCTCAAAAGTCTGTTCCCGTACTCATAACCTAAAGTGTCAAGCACGTCCATCATCAGCTGCATTAGTCTCTGATCTCTCTGTTCCTTCGGTACTTCCGTCAGGATCTCCCGTATTTCCTCTTCGTAATGTCTTGGCGTAATCATGAACTATTCTCCCTTCTAACACAAAATTGTCACACATCAGACCACATAACTCATCTAACGACTTTACTTCAATCTCAATACCCATTTATACCCCCTTCTCGCACCATCTAGGGCAATGTCTAGCGGTGTACTGTATCATTCTCCATGACAACGTGCAAATGCGGTCATTCGCCGTGTTATACTCTCCTGCGATATTCTTAAACCTATGGCAATACTCGCATTCATTGCACACGTTTCGCTTATCAAGTTCCGTGCCTGCTCTTAATTTCTTTCTCGCTATGTAATCCCGTAGTGAGCAATAAACATATCCGGGCGGTAGCAAGTCTATCATTTCTCTGATCGTTCGACCTTCATCACACCATTTCTCGATTTGCGGTCGAAACTCATCGTACATACTTCCTCTCATTTCTCTCCTTTCAGTTTCTTCCACATCTGCTGTCTATGTTTCTTTAATTCCTGCGCCCAATTCTTTTCACGCCAGTTCTGACCTTCGCAGTCTCGGCATTCCTCATTCTGGTTTGGATCATGTATGCAAGTGCAGCACTCAAACTTATGCTCCTGCACCCACTCATCCATCTTGATCTCAAAATCTGTGTCCATAGTTCCCCTTTCAATGCGTTTGTTTATATACGGGATCGCATTATCAATCCTGTTCATTAGATATTCAATTTTCTTGCCGTTAGGCTCTACGATCACTACTTTTCGCATAAAGCTGCGATCTCATCAAATGCGTGTTTCTTTGCCTGCTCTTTGGATGTTCTGTTGATCTCGCTCTCCTGAATAGCCACGCAGTTCTCGATGACCTCAAGAATTTCTCCGGCAAACAGTTTGATTTTGTCCTCGCTGTACTTCATTTGTTTTCTCCCTTCGTGTATTTGTCGATAATCTGCAAAGCATCATTGACCGCCTTATAATATCCTTCAAACTCATACTCTGCGTCATCAAGGTCTGCTATCTCTGCCCTTATCTGCTCTATCACGTCCATTGAACAGACAAACAAATTATGTTCTTTTGCGTACTTCTCAAACGCTGCTTGTTCCATTCGCTCTTTCCTCTGCCTTTCTTTCAGATCACTTTCAGCCGTGAGATAGTCCACGAAAGACATATAAGACATATCTTCTAACATCATTCGCTCTCCTTTCGCATCTGCTCCAACCATTGATCCAATTTCACGCTATGGTTTCCTGTTTTTTTGCAATCTTCCACATCTATCTCTCCGCAACTTCCGTCACGATACAGTACATAGCAAGTGTCCGTATTTGGTTTGTGCCTTGTGACTATTCCAATGCAACTACCTACTTCGACTTCATCCCCAACTTTGATTTCTTCGGTCTGACGTTCTTCGTAGTCCTTGATTTTCTGCATGACTTGTTGGACGGGATAATTTTTCAAAACATCATAAGAACCTTCAAGAAAGTTATTAAAATTAAATATCTCTGTTATAACTTCAGAAGATAGACCACCATGTTCCCTGCTTAACATTAGCTTCCTTGCACATTCCCACGCATCTTCAAGACCACGCTGATATGCTTCGTCAATGTCTGTATAGGTTATCTTTTCTGCCTGTTCGTTTACGGCTTTCTTCCAGTCCTCATACCCACGCTGATAACCGCAGTTGTAAATGTGCCGTATTCTGTTTTCGATACCATCCATTGCTTTTTCAATTTGTTGGTCTTTCATTCGCTCTCCTCACTTTCTGCCAAAATATCCTTAATGACATCAAGTTTATTTACATCTGCAAACTTCTTTACAAGCCGCAATTCGGAATTAAGTTTGTCTGACTTATCTTGCAAAGCACCTAACTCTGCTATAACTATGTAGTGCAATATGTCGTATACTTCTGCCACCAAATTATTCTCTACGGCTAACTTAACTATCTGTTCTTTTGTCATTCCTTATCGCTCCTTTCCTACATTCGGAAACTTCCAAAGCCATTCTTCCGTGTATTCTTCCGTTTCGATCCCGTGCAGATACGGTCTTGTGTTCGGATCAGAACTATCCCACTTTTTCACATAATCTGCAAAGTAGTTGTCTTGTGCCCTTTTTTCGTAGTTTTCATCCGAGATAAACACAACCATTACTCCCTTATCTGTGATGTGGTAGTATTCCACCTTATCCATAAGATGACTAAACAATGTGCTGTCGCTCTCATTCACGATATATGCCAGCATTTCTTCAAGTGTTCCCCTTGATATGGGAATGTTTTGACCATAGGCATTGGTTAGGTAAATCGAGTAAATCTGAAAAAACTGCCCCTTATCCAGAATTTCAAATAGTGTCATTCGCTCTCCTTTCGCATATCAACCATCTGCTTTAATTCCTCAACCTTGAAGCAAAGCCTTGTTATCTCTTTTGCTTTGTCTGCAATATCCTTGTTTCGTTCTTCAACTCCGTCACAGATAGTGAACATTCCGTCATTGTCATACCAAGTTAGTTGCAGATTTTTGATAACCGCTTCTTTGTAGTCTTTGTATATTTGTTGTAATGCCACTATCGCACTATCAAGCATCATCTGATAATTCGGCTCAAGTATCTGTTTCATGGCTCTCCTTTCGCCCTATTTCCATGTTTTCGACATTATCAAGTATCATTGCCGTCATTAGTGTTATCTGCGTCATGCCCCACATCATCCATTCGTTGAAATCCATGCTTTTACTTTCATTCAACCGCTCAATGTCCTTTATTATCTTTTCTAAATTAGTCATGGCTCTCCTTTCGCATCTGCTCCCACGCACAAATAAATCTACTACAACCATCGTCCTGATTATCATCTTGGTACTTGCATATCTTGCATGGTCTTTCGGTCGGTGCTTCCTTTGGCACAAATTTGTATGTTACGCTCCTTGTTTTCTCGTCAAATTCCTCTTGAATGTCAAATTCTTCCTGCCGTTTTTCCGCAGGCTCAAACTCTGAATTGTCTTTGCAACTGTTGCACGGCGTTAAAGTACTATTGAAATACTTGCAGTCTGAACACTTTTCAAAGCCTTTCTGCCGTTCTTCGTGAACGCCGTATTTATAGCACTTCCACAAATCGTCTGTCTTGCATTTCCGTCCGTCCTCAAAGCCACGATTATAGGCTTCGTTTATGTCTGCATAGGTTATCTTCTCTGCCTGCTCGTTTACGGCTTTCTTTCCGTCTTCATAGCCACGCTGATAACCCTCGTCCTGCCAGTATTCGATCGCACGTTCTTTTTCTCTTTTTCCGTCTTCAAGACCACGCTGATAGGCTTCGTCTACGTCTTGTTTCGTTCTTATTTCTGTTCCGTAACTATTCTCTCCGTCCTCATAGCCATCAGCATAAAAGTCATTACACACGTCACTTAATATGCACCCTATGTCCTCTAATGCCTTTTTGTATTTCTGTCTGTCTTTCACTTCCTGTTTTCCCACCTTTCCACTATTTTGCTGACGATCCAAATTATCACTCCTGCGATCAGGAAGTAATATGTCCACCCGTTAATTACAAAACTTGTTGTAAATCTTACCAAAGCGTCTAACATAAGCACCTACTTCCACGTTACGGCAATATCTACGGCTGTCGGGTTATCAATGGCGAATGCTCCGCTATCGAGAATAATTCCAGTACCCAATGACGTTTCCACGACCTCGCCGTATCTCTCTTTTGCTCCTGCCAAGATGATATAAGTGCCGTACATCTTTACGCCGTCATCCCTGATCCATCGTTTGTGATGTTTTCCAAAGTTCTTATCAGCACGTTCTAACACACGTTCCATCGGAAGGTTGTACCACGTCTCTTTCTGATCCCCGTAGTAATTAACTCCCTTCCTCGCTGTCAGGATCGTCGCTACCATTAACAAGTTGATTATTAGTTTTTTCATACATCCCCCTTATTAGCTTCTTCCCAAAAGTCACTTCCGTAATCCCTTTGGTTTTTCCCTAATGAAAAACTGTTTTTCTTTTGTTTGTCCGGCGTTTTCTTTTGTCTCTCCCTCTGAACTGCATCAAACACCCATTTCCGTATGGCAAGGTTATGATCTACGGACTTATATCCCTTCATCTGTATGTACTCATCAAGAAACTTGATTGCGTCCTTCGTTTCCTGATCTCCATAGTCGGCAACCAGTTTGTCATACTGCTTGTCTGTCAGCCGGACGTGTTTATACTCTCCGTATATATTCTTTTTATTATTATTAGATACAGTTACAGTATCAGTAACAGTAACAGTTGTATCGCTACCGTATAGATACGGTATAGATACGGTATCTATACCGTTAAACAAATCATCTAAAAACGCCTTGAAATCAACATTTTTTACATTCTGTATCTCTTTTTCTAACGGTACTCTGAATTTCACGGATGAAGTCCAGTTGTACTTATGCCAGTTGACGATCAAAACCTCTTTTGTGTCCTTGCTATAAACGATGACCTTATGGACTTGGCACATACGATCCATAAGTTTTTCTATGGTCTTCCTTGTGTACCCGGTCTCGTTCTCTATCTGTCTCTCGCTGATCTCATAGCAACCACATAGGTTAGTGTGCGGATTAGTCATCAGGTACAGATAGAAATATTTGTCTTCCGGCGTAAAGGCATCTATGACCTTCGGATCAGTCCAAAAAGACATCTGCACACTTCTGTAAATCGCCATCCTTTCGCCTTCCTTTTTTATGTTCTTCTTTGTGACATTTCTCGCATAGAGTAATTCCGTTGCTTAAAACAGTACGCAAGTCAGGAAATTTGGAATAAGGCTTTATGTGATGTGCATTTAATTTTCCACCACGGCTTCCACATCTTTGACAAGTGTAATCATCACGTTTGAATACACCTTCTCTCCATTCCTTGTAAGGCTTGCATTCACGATCTCTCGATGTTCGTTCCCACGGGAACTTTCTTTTATCCCCGACATACACCTTACCCTCATGTATTACTGCTCTTTTGTCAGGTATTCCTAACCAAAAGTAGTGGTCTTTCAGCAATTTGTCTTCGTTTATAAGTCCGAGGATAAAAGCACAGTCTCCGCAATAATCCTTGTCTTCAACTTCCTCTATTGGCGCACAGAACGGCAATTCTTTTCCGCATAGGTCGCATTCACGGACTTCAATCTCTACTTCAATGTCTCCGTTCATTTCCGTATATGTTTCCTTGAGCATTCCTCTACCTCACAAGTCTGTATTGTGCTACCCTGCTTACATCTCCGTCTGCGGTCTTGACCTCTACCATGTTTGTCAGGATGTTATAACCCTGATCTTTGAGATCGTAGATCCTGCCCGACAATCTCAAGCAGCCAAACTTGTTAAGCGCCTGCAGCGGTGTGATCCCGGTCGTGTGTGTCTGTAAGTATTTCAAAATCAGTTCACATTGTGATTTTTTTCTCATTAGTTTCCCCTTTCTTCTATCTCAATCTCGATGTATGGTTCTTCCTCAATCCAAAAGAACTCATGTGTCGTGTTCTCAATCCAGTCAGGATTATCGTTTTCAATCACGCCTGCCTGTTGGAGAGCATCTTCAAAGAACTTGTCGCAGAGTGAAAATATATTCATCACATCCCTGCGGTGTCCTTTTTTATGCTCATAGAACTTGTAGTGCAGGATGACTGGTGGCTTCGTTACCTTATACCCTCTCAAACAACGCCTGATCGCCGATAAGCAGGGTTTAGTGTAGTCAGCCTTAAATCTACCGCCTGCCTTTGGATTACGCCCTATTTCGCTTAAATAATCGTTCAGGCTTGGTAATGTCCGTGTGCCGAAGTATGTTCCCCGGATCGTTACCTTTGGCGGTCTGTCTTTGTGTATCAAAAGCACCCCCTTCTCCGGGGATTACGCTCCCCGGAAGCGTCAAAATGGCATATAATGTCGTGATACACATACGCATGAGCGGTTTCTTTCATGGCTATTCGCCATAGGTGTTCCAACCCTTGTCGATTTCTGCATTTTCTCTATCTTCCTCGGTGCGCTCCCATGCACTTTCAGTTGATATGCAATGCTCACAACCGACTATTTCACGTCCATTGACGTAAAATTCATTACAGTCTTCCCCACAAATGGGGCATTCCGGCATATCGTATTTCATATCCATCCCTTCCCGTAGCGTTCCATAAAGGAAACTCTGCACTCTGTCGAAAGGTCGTCGAACGGCAGCTGATACTTGTTAATCAAATAGTTCCTCTCATAAGCCAACTGACCTATGATCTTCGTAAGGACTAGCATCTTGTTGTCGTTGTGTATCTTGTCGTGGCATTCCCTGCATAACGGGATCGTAAGTCCGTCCTCATCAGCCAAACGTCTTCCCGATGTTCCCGGAATGAGATGATGTACGTCCGATGCCTTTTTGTTGCAGATAACACACAGTTCTTCAAAATCAGTAATCATGCTCCACCTTTCGTCTCATTCAGTTCAAAGTCCGACGTTCCGATTACGGTACATACATGAGTGTCACGGCAGTAATCGCACTCGGAACTCTCGCATCTTGTAGGCTCTACCTCTCCACGTTTCAGTAAGATGATGTCCTCGCAGTTCCTTTTGATCCTATCCAATGCTTCATCAAGCATCTTCTGCGGTAACTCGATCACGTCACAAATCGGATGAGGTTTCTTGTCTACGCAGGCAAGGTAACATCTTAACGTGTCTCCCGTGTTCTGCCTGACAATCTCCCGATAAATCGCTAACTGGATGTCATATCCGTAAGCAAGGTAAAACGGTAATCTCTCTCCGCTATCGGGGATGTAGTATCTGAACGTCCTGTCAAGTGTTTGTGTCGTCTTGAGGTCTACTATCGCCTGACCCTCAATGTAACTGTCGATCTTGATTTTGAACGGGAGATTCTCAATCTTGCCCGTCATAATGGTCTGCTTGTCGCCTGCCATATATGCACAGAACTTTTCTTCCTTTAACGTCCTCTGATACATCTGAATGACGCTCTGATACTCGGCTTTTAACTGACCCTTTGTAGCACCCTTTGATGACACACAATCGGGAAATCTCTCCAGTATGTATTCGGGATCGTCATTCTCCCACAAAGCATCGAGAATACTTCCCATGAGTAAAGCCTTTGTTGTTTCCTGCTCATACTCTCCGCTTATGGTCTTTAAGGCACGTTCCTCGCAACCGGGTCTGATAGGCATCCCAACGAAGTCTTTGTACTGTGATGCGGAACAGTATTCCTGATTTGCTTCCTTTGTGTAGTAATTACTTTCCGTCAGTTCCATCCTTGATCTCCTTTGCTTCCACGTCCAAAACATCAACTGCCTTTTCGGGTTCGTCGGGTACGTTGTCGATGTAGTCCGGCGTTCCGTCTTCCCTGATTACTGCCTGATCTCCTACATAGGCTCTCTCCATCTCGACCGACATAATTCCCCACTTGCTGATTAACTGACGGAGCATGGTCTTTTTAGCCATTGCGTCAAAGTCCGACTTCCACAGGCTATTCCATCCGTTTCTGTACGCCGCAGAATACTTCTTGGCATGGTTCTCGATCTGCTCCCTTGTCCAGTAGATCCCTTTCTTAAAGCCGTTAATCATCTCAAAGTACGCATAATACCCGATGACCTTTAACTCCATGCGTTTGTTCATGTCAGTTTCAGGAGTGAACTCATAAGCGTCTTCGATAGGGTTATAAGATGCAACCTCTCCTTCCCTGATGTCCGTGACGTTGATCGCTTTGTACTGTCCTGATCTCATTGCCAACTGCAACATACCTCTGTAACTCAACTGGAACGTCGCTTCATGGACTTCTACCGTGGTTTCCTTGCCGTTCTCGTCCTGCACTTTCTTCTTGTTCTTGAACGGCACCATGTAAAACATCCCGATCTGTGGAGACTGCGGAAGGTTTAAAGAGTGTCCTAACAAAGCTGCCGACACAATGCTTGCGTTCGTACACTTTGAAAGTTCCGGGTTCGTCTGAACCGCACTAACGACACTTGAGATAAACCTCTGCGTGTCCTTTTCGCCGACGATACTCTCCACGTTTGCCTTAACTGCTTCGTTTGCCAAATATCCGGCGATTGTTGTTTTCTTTGCTTTTGCTACTTCGTTTCCCATGATTTCTCCCTTCTTATGTTTTTGGCTCTCATTCCCTTGTCATGCTCCACGGGATCAAATGTTACTTTGTCGCCCGGTTGCGGATCTTTGTAACGGAAGTAAAACTTGTGAGCGAAAAATATCTCGTTATGATCTCCGACAATAAACCCGTACCCGTGTCTCGCAGAGTATGATTTGACAGTTCCCTTCATGCTGTTCTCCCTTACTTCTTATGCTGTTTGAAGACCCTATTCTTACTGTGTCCGTGCAGACGGTTCTTAAACTCACGCTCCGATAGATACTCCTGCCTTGCGTTATCGCTCTTGTTCTTGCGGATTACCTCAAGTTCCTGCTTATGAACATCCAAATACTCAAGGTACTTTTCACAAGTGAAGTGGCAACGACCTTCCTGCCTATCTTCATTGCAATCAAAGCACGGACTGTTCGTTCTACCATATCCTCTCAAATGGGTCATCTGTGATACCTCTGTGCTTCAATGTCATAACCTTTGACCTCGCCATCCTCGATGTGAAGTCCTGCGCCGTTCTTCTTGCACCACTCTTTCCATTGGCTGATAGTCCATTGAATATTTGCTAACTGCAGATTAAGCAGCTGCATACCCCTTATTTCATTTGTCTTCATACTTACCCCTCTCATTCTGTGATTTGTTTGATCGCAGCAGATTGTTCCTCTGCTTTGTTGATGTACTCGCCAAGTACCGCATATAAAACACCGATTTTCAGTCCTCTTGCGACTGCCAACTGTTCAAAGTCGTCCATCTTTTGTGTCTGATCCATGAGTTCTTGCAGATGTCTGACCTCAAACTCTCGCATATCGGCTTCCGAATAGTTGTCCATATTGTCCGTATCTACCTTGTTTGTCAGTCTGTCAGGTATGCCGGATAACATCTCAATCCTTCGGCGGTATTCAGGATCGCCGTATTTCATTGGCTCACTCCTTTCCCGGTTTCCATAGCCATAAGGCAATAATCAGGATGACCGATATTATGATTGCTTCTCTCATGTGACCCCCTCTTACCATGTGAATGTCCATACAACGCAGGACACCATAACGATTGCTGATACTGCCATGAACGCTAGTCCTATCCATGACCATACTGTTACTCTTTCCACGCATCACTCCCCCATTCCTACTAATCTGTTCAGTTCCTTCTCATCCGGCTCAAACACCGACACAACCGTGACAAAATCAGTAAACGAAAAACTGCGTCTTCTTAACTTCTGTGTCAAAGCCTGACGGGAAATACCCATGATCTTTGCTAAACTCGCCTGCGACATCCTGCGGATCTTTAACTCTCCATAGATGTAGGTCGCCAATCGGGAGTTCAGCCTGTCTTCTTTTGTTAAGTAAACTAATGGCATTTTGGTTCTCCCTTCCTAAAATTCCACTAAACCGAACTCTTTGGGATAAAATTGATGTCGGCATAGTGTACGGAATACAATTCCTCGATCTTCGTGATCTGCGGTACGTTCGGGAATGTATTGCCATTTTCCCAACTGCCTAACGTTTCGGGTGTAATCCCCAGTTTAGAAGCAGCAGTACGCTGATCCATGCCTGAATTGATCCGTAGCGCTTTAAGTGTAAAAGCCATATCCATCACTCCTTTCTGTGCTTACAATATTTAGTTGTGTTCAATTAAACCGAACACTATCTGTTGACGAGTATATTCAATTAAACCGAACTTGTCAAGTATTTTTTTCATTTTGCTTGAAATATTCTTCAATTTGGTGGATAATATATCTTGTAAAGGAGACTTGCCATGGTAGAGAATAAAGAAGTAATGGCACGAAACATCAAAAAGCAGATGGAGAAAAAGGGTGTTAATTCTGCCGAAGTGTGCCACGTTCTCGGCTTTAAACCTAATACGTTCTCCAACTGGATTAACGCAAAGATATACCCACGAATAGATAAGATAGAAATGCTTGCGGATTATTTCGGTATATCCAAAGCAGCGTTAGTTGAGGACGTGCAGGATATGGTACTGACAGAAAGGGAACAAAACCTAATTGTCAGTTACCGGGAAGCAGATCAAACAACAAGGGATATTATTGATCGCATACTTTTTAACACAGATTCATAACAGAAATAAAGCGATGGTTGCAAGGATAATATAGAACATCACATTGCAGAACAGAACAAAAGAAACAAGTTTGAACTCATACATTAAGTCTTTCATAGGCACTCTCCTTTCGTAATTCAAGCGTAGCATGGTTTATAGCCGAAAAGAAGTTCCAGTCCTGAAACTGCTGTTCCACTTATGAAACGAGGTAGATATGACAAATTCAAGAGACCTGATACTTAAATTAAAAGAAGTAAAAGAGGAAAAGGGATTATCGTATAGCGACATCATTGATTTGATGGAGAAAAACAACGATTACCTATCCAAAGCCACGCTCTCAAGAGTATTCGCTGATGGTTCGGAAGAAATTAAGTTCCGATATGAAGACACTCTCCGTCCGATTGCCAATGCTTTACTGGATATGGAAAACATAGAAGACGGGGATGACGTTACCGTCCAAGGTCTGAAAACCGTACTTAAATATAAAATACAGATAATCGAGGATCAGGAAAAACAGATCGCAAGTTTACAAGCGGAACTTGACAAGCAGAAAATCAGAGCTGCAGAGAAGTTAGATAAGGAACGTCAGGACTTTCAGAAAAGCATCGAGTTTCTAAAAGAGCAAGTTTCTCTTAAAGACAAGCGCATGGACTTACTGCTTAATGCGGTCTCCGAAAAAGACACGCTCCACAAGGAAATGTTGGAAAAGATATTAAGATGTTCAAAGTGTGAGAAGTATGAAGGTTGAAAAACGATCATCCGGCTGTTACCGGGTACGCAAACAAGTGAATGGTCAGACGATAACCCTAAACTTCGATCATAAACCAAGCGACAAGGAAGTTACTTTACGGCTTGCGGATATAATCGAAACTGATGTATGCCCTAAAGGATCTTTTGAGGAATATGCAAATAAATATATAGCAGGCAGAACCAATGTCCTATCTCCTGCGTCTATCAGGACTTATCATAACCTTGTCAAAGTCCTGTCTAATGATTTCAAGCACAAAAACCTATCAGAAATAAGACAAGATGACGTGCAGAACGAGATAAATCTGTATGCAAAGAACCATGCCCCGAAGTCCGTCAGATCATTACATGGCTTTGTAGCGTCCGTATTTGGCTCATACAGACCGCATTTCCATTTATCGACCGCTTTACCACAGAAGGAATTAAAACGCCCGTATCGCCCAAATAAGGAAGATATAGGGCATATATTGAACTATGAACGTGGTAGTGAGTATTACATTCCATTCAAATTAGGGTGTCTCGGATTAAGGCGTGGGGAAATCTGTTCCATTTCTGAAAAGGATCTCATCGGTAATGAGCTGCACATAACCAAGACAAAGGTTTATGATGGTAAAAAATGGATAATCAAGAAGACACCTAAAACAGACAAGTCTAACCGTGTTATTCCCTTATCGGATGAACTGGTTTCAGAAATGAAACAATACGGTTTCACATTTGACGCATCTCCGAAACTCTTAAACACAGAATTGCACAGGGCGTGTAAGGCTCTCGGCATTCCTGCGTTCCGTTTCCATGATCTCCGTCATTACTTCGCATCTATGGCATCTCTCTATGCCCCTGAACAGGACGTGATGGAAATGGGTGGATGGGAAAGCGACTTCGTTTTCAAACGTATCTACCGTGAAACAATTTCCGAAAGCGTGAAACAATCCTCTAAAAAGATATTGGACAACATATTTTAAGTGGGTTGAGAGTGCGAACTCTCTCCTTTTCGGACACAATGTGTTGGACAACTTTATGGACAAGTCTTTGGAAACATAGGCTTGCAGACCGCAATTTTACGTTGTCCATAATCTTGTCCATGAGGGTATAAAAAACCCCCGAAACCCTTGATTTTTCAAGCATTTCGGGGGATAGCGAGAGAGAGACTTGAACATTCAACCTGACCTCTAAACACCGCATGAATACTGCGTTTGCAGACTTGATGGACAACTTTTCGGACGAGCCACTTGTCCATAGTGCAAAAAGGAGAGAGTTCAAACGCCCTCTCTCCCTGCATTTTTACGATTCCTTATACATGGACTGGAGCATCTTGACCTCAAGTGCTTTTTCAATAGATTCCTTGTGTAAGTAATCGTACACCGCCATCATATCAGCAGGCGGTTCGCCGTTTGTTTCCCGGTACCGCCTGATGAGTTCCACTACCTCATTGTGCAGTACGTTCTTGTGATCCATCTCTTGTAAAGATAGATTGTAAAAGTCTCTTGATAAATCGGGATATTCTTCCTTGTACTCTATCGCCATCTTTGCATAGGCTTTTGCGTCGCAGATTTCTTCCCTGATCTTCTCGCTTAATGTCTTGATTATCTTCATGTCCACCTCACAGAACTGCCGCTCTCGGCGTGTATGTACCTAACTGTGCCAAGATGTACTGGCTCTGCTCTGCGTTAGAGATAGCCGTGTACTGCTGATTCAGTTTGGTCTGTGCATCCTGCAGTCTGTCTTCCAGTAACGTGGTCTTGATGTCGCAACAACATCTATCCATGCGATAACCGAGGTCTGCGATCTGTGCGCTCACGTTCGCAAAACCAGTTGCGATATTGCCGGAGACCTGATTGAAACCCTGAATAGCATTGATAAGGTTACTGTTGTTCTGCTGCATCATAGCCATGTTCTGCCCGGAAATCAGCTGCGCTGTCTCATAGTTGTTGTTGGCGCTTGAGAGCAGGACATTCTGTGCATTCTGCTGTGCCATTGCAGCGTTAATGCTGTTCTGCACCTCTGCTGTCGTAGCAAGTCCTGCCATAGCTGCGTTTCCACCGCCAAAGCCGAAACCGCCACCGCCAAAGAGTACAACAAGGATCACGATGACAAACAACCATCCACCACTAAAAGTATCGTTCATATTCTTTCTCCTTTCATAGATTATGTATTTGAATTTGCAAATTCCCTGATCTTGTCTGCCAACTCATTCATGTTGACGTTGTTCTGCTGACACAAAGTACGGGCAGTTCCCTCTAAATCGTCAAAGTTCATGCCCTGCAACTGTGGGTTTGTCTGTGCGAGATTCTTTAGAAATGCCTGTGGACTTTCGCCACGCATCATAGCACCGAAAGCCTGCTTAATCATTGGGTTTCCCATTAAGTTCATTAAGTTCATACTTTCCCCTTTCACTCGTTAATGTAGTAACATTCGCCGGAATTGATGACTTCAAACACAGCGATAACCACCTTAATAACGTCTTTTAGTGGTATATTTTTGATATCTTCTTTATCAAGTAATGTATTCCAAAGTTTTTCTACGTCCATGCTTTAATTATGACAATAAAAAAAGACGCTTGCCATGCACATAAAGCACACAACAAGCGCCATTAAAGTACCTTGCCTATTTTGGAATTGACCTTTTTACTGACCTTCTTAATCCCACTTACAGACATATTCAGCATTTCTGCTATGATTTCAAGGGATAATCCCTGACTTCTTAACTCAAAGACATCCTTCTCGGCGTTCACGAAGTTGCATTGTCTCCGCAAAACTTCCAGTTCCACGTTCGTAAAATCAGATATAACCATGCTAACCCCCTCATCTTCCCCATGCTGATAGTAGCACAGGGAAGACTTCATAGGAAGTTTCAGTTGTGAAACATGGGTTACATTTGTGAAACCTACTTAAATACGCCACTCAACATCATGTTCAGGACAAAGCCTAATATCCCCGTGATGATACAGGCTACGACTGTTTCCCACCGTTTCGCAGGCTTTCCTTCGATCTCTGCTAACCTCTCGCCCTGCTTTGACAGTTCCTTGCTCATGGTTTCCATATTAACAGCAAGGACTTTCACGGATGCTACAAGGTCAGAAATCTGTGCCTGCCCCGTCTCAAGGATAGAGATCCTATGGTTCTGACGGTCGTTTTCCTCGTCTATTCTTTTGGCAAATTCCTCATGTACTGCTCTTGTAACAAAGTCATCCATTTATCTACCCCACTTTCCTTTATTGTCCCCTCTTGTGAGAATATGTGGTTTGGCTTCTGTTTCTTTGCCGTCTTGACCAAGCGCAAACATACCCCACAATCTCATAACCTCCGGGTTATTCTTATCAAATTTCATCTTATTGTAGTATGCTATAAGTTCATCCTGACTTACGCCACCAGTATGGTCTGTGTCAAGCATCTTCGTTTGATTGACAAACCATTGCATATCAAGGTTCTCTTTATTTGTGTCAGCGTAATTCTTTGCATGAGCATACTGCGAGTAGTTTGTTGCTCCGAGTTCTTTCAGCTTCGGAAGTTCGGGTTCGACTTTGCTCCAACTGTTTCCGGCATAGTTCTTAACGTAACTATAATCCTGCGGTTTGATCCCAAGTGCTTCGGCAGGATCTTGATAAGGTTTTAACGCTTCCTGTTTCTGCGTTTCTTCCGCTATCATACGATTGGCTTCTGCTGTGTTTCCATTCAAGATAGCATCAGTAATCTCTGTAGTCTTCTTTGCCTGCGCAGATAGTCCAGTTTCTTCTTGCACTTGTTTCTTGACCGCACTCTCTTTGTAGTAGTTCAGAAGATCAGGAACACCGCCTTCCTTATACACATCAAGAGCCTTGTCTTCCTGCGGATAGCCAACTGTGTCTTTACCTAATTTATCTACAAGCGTGTTGACGCTCTTTAACAGATCGTTCTGTTTCTGCGGAGAAAGTTCATTGAACCAATCAGACCTCGCAAGTGCTGTCCTGATTTCCTCGTTTGCCTGCCCCGATACAGTTCTGTATTCGTGCATTTCTTCGGGCGTAAACTTGTGATCGCCGACCTTAACCTTGCTTTTCCAAGTCTCAAACACGCCCTTATCCATCTGCGGTACGCCGAAAGCACCTAATTCTTTTTCTTCGCCGTTTACTTTTACAGTCCTAGGGATCTTCGCATTATAGACTTCCCTTGCAGAAATATCCGCTTCCGTCGGGTTAATCTCCTGCAAATATCCGGGAGACAGGAACTGATACGGTATAGACACAAGCGGATTAGCAGAAGGACTGTTCAATTCTTCCTCGCCCCTTGCATTTACATAAGGCTCGTTCAAGTAGGACACGCCGGGAATTTTGTTCATTAACTTTCTTCCCTGCTTTTCTATCCCTGCCACAAACGGGTTGTCTATTACGGTATCTGTCGATCGTCTTGTAGGATCTATTACTCTTGCGGCTTGCCCTAAAACAGTAGGAATTGCCTGCGTCAAGTAGTTCGTTCCTGCGTTAGCAGCCATTGCACCAAGAATACCAAGACCACCGCCTGCATCATCGTTCCTTGTGACGTTTGCCGCCGATTCAAGTGTATTCTTAACGCCCTGCATCATGGATGTTTCAACGATAGGATCTATCAAAGAGTTTACAGTTCCTAATACATCCCCGATATTGTTGTAAGCATCTCTGCTTGAAATAGCGTTCGTTTCAAGGATCTTTGAAAGTTCTGCACCCATTAAAAGTGTCATAGATGCAGGTGCCGCCCAGTCAATCGTATAGGTATGACCGCCTATTGTAATGGAATAGTTCTGCTTTCCTTCTAACTCATCCTGATACTTTTCATCTGTGTTGCTTGAATTGAGAATACCCTTGTCTCTCAAATACATTCCAAGCACCATCATTCCAGTACCCGTCAGAGTTTTAGACCAACTATCAATTAAGTCGGAAGCATTAAGCCTTTCACGGACTTTGCCTGATTTTGTTGTATAAGTATCGCCCCAATTCCTCTTATGATTAGGAGTGTTTTCAGTTATGAAACGGAGCGTTTTTGCAATACTGCTTGCACCACCGAGAGGACTAAATTCATAACCGCTTCTGACAATGTTTGCAGGCGTTTTCTTAAATGGCATCACGCCCTCAAATATATATCCTAATCCTTTTGTGACTGCATTCGCTTTTTCTGACGATCTTAACTTTTGGCTGAAGTTAGAGAGTATATCCGCTACTACATTATCCTCATGGAACGTAGCGTATTCAGCCTGCTCAACGGCATAATCCCTTGCCTTTTCAAGCGCTTCATGGGTAGACCGCAAGTCTTCCATCGTCGCTCTCTCAACATCGTTCAGGTCTCTCTGTCGGCTTAAATACTCTAGACTTCTGAACATCTCGTCGGCTTCAAAAGCACTAGCATCCATTCCGTTTGCTTTCATATATCCGGCTAATGACGTGGAATATTTTGCCCTAACTGCAGCGGTATCGCTTATTCCTGCATCAGTTACCTTCTCATACAACTGCGCCCACTTGGAATTAAATACAGATTTTTGCTGACGGATCTTGTTCTGAACGGTATCGTCGTATTTAGATCCCGTCATTTCATTATATCTGTGAGCAACAGAATCACCCCATGCACCTTTGACAAGCGCCCTGTCATTCTTTGTAGGCAGTAATAAGGACTTCGTTCTGTTAATGCCATGCGAGGTATCGAAGTTCGTTCCAAACAACTTGTTTGATGCCGCCTTACCACCTCTTACAGCGTAGTCAGTTCCTGCTTCTAATACTCCTGCAAGACTGTTAGAAACATCCGTCACAACATTAAACGTCATGTTGCCGACAAAGTTTCTAATCATGGTCTTCGGGTTTCCTAACATAGCCAAATAACGCCATGCTTCAAACTTTTCGGCGGCAGTTGCTTTTCCTACGACCTCATCAGCGATCAGTTTATAGGCAGCTGCTTTGGCTGTAACTGCTTCCTTACTGTCGGGATCAAAGCGACTTGCATAGTCAAATAATGAATTAACCCTTCTCTGTGTTTCAAGAGAAATATCGAATGTTCCCGTTGCTAACTTCGTATCAAGGGCGTGTGCGATCTCGTCTGTTGTCGCACCTTCCATAATCATATTAGTAAGGTAGTCAATGTCTGCATCCGTGAACTCGCCTAAATCAGTATAAAGCCTTGAAATTCCGGCGCTTGCCATTTCCTGTTCAACAGTATTCTTTACTTGTTCTCTTATTTGCGCCCTTGTTAATTCGGGTTTCTGCTGAACTTCCCCGGTATCTACGAGAGAATTAAAGGACTGCAAAAGTTTAGAGTTCAGTCCTGCGCTCGGCGGTTCAATAGATTCATCTAATGAGTACCATTCTCCAGTTTCAAGCCTATGCCGAATTTCGTCCTCGATCTGCCAGTCAGGTATTCCTTCATCAAGCATGATTGCCATGAACTCAATGTCTGTGTTAGTTCCGAGACCAAGACTAGCCATTTCGTCAGTAATAGTATTCCGTACTTTATTGACGTTTGCATTATGTATTTGTTCGGGATACGCTTCTACTTCGGGTACTTTATTATTCGCCGCTTTCCGGCTGTCGTCGCCCATGTTCTTGAGTATTCTTGATAATCTCTTTGATACTTCTTTTTTAACGGGCGTTGATTCGTCAATGGTGTACCATGTTCCGTGGTTCAGTTTATGCGTGATCTCATCAATAATCGTATTTATATCTACCTTATTTTCAACAAGGTTCGTGAGATACTCATAATCCTGATCCGTGAACTTGTCAGCAATACTTCCGTACTCTTTTTTGATAGAGTTCTTGACTTCTGACAATAACTGCTCATGCGTTTTAGGCGGTTTTGTGGTGTCCATTGTACCGTCGTAACCCTGCTGACGTAACGCTCTATCTAATGTAGCGTTAGACTTGTTCGGGTTTACCTCGGTATCGGGTTTATAATTTGCACCATTAGAAATCTTTGTGCCGTCATATTCGACAGTTCCCTGAATTTCCGCAAGTTTCTCTGCGATCTTTTCATTCTTCTTTGATGCTTCCCGGTTCCTGCTCTGCCAGTCTTTAGTTCTCTGATCCGTGATCTTTGTACCATTGACTAAAGCACCTTCTGCCGTGTCGTTCCACTTTGCAAATGCCTGAATGTTCTGCCCCCACTTGGTAGCCTGACGGCGTAACCTTGCAAGCAGTAAGTTCCTCTGCGCCCTAACGCTTTCATCCCCTGCTCTCATTCTTTCGGACAACTCTTGTAATAAGAGCATAGCCTGATCTACGTCTTTATCGCTGTCGATCAGCTGCTTCTTCGTGAGGTAATCATTAAGGATCTCGTCATGGTTCTTTTTGACGTTTTCAAGTGCAGATTTAAGGGATGTCTCGTTATTATGTGCTTCGTATTTCAGAAGGTTCTGAACTACGGGATCATTCTCAAACTCATACTCCGTGACAACATCCGATCTTCTCAAAGTATGCGGTGCAAGTTTAGATGTCTTTCTATTGTCTTCTCCTTCCGTTGCTTCTACAGTTTCAGGCGGTACATTTCCTATGTCTTCTGTTACTGTAGGAACTTCATTAGCAACAGGCTGTGTGACTTCCTGATTGACTGCTTCGGGAACTTGATTTACGGGTGCTTCCTGCGGTGTAGTTTCCTGCAGTTCGGGTGCAGTTTCCGCAATATCAGCAGGCGCAGTTTCCTCTACTTCAATCTTTGGATTAGGATCTGTGCCGTTATAAGCATGGTGTAT
>Ga0265298_10002283_pt1 | contig 26922 bp, 17 predicted proteins | sample AusTroGonzalo_MG_3_FD_193486 | JGI IMG/M metagenome (GOLD analysis project Ga0265298, IMG submission 193486) | Bovine rumen microbial communities from tropical cattle in Woodstock, Queensland, Australia - Gonzalo_01 | ecosystem: Host-associated > Mammals > Digestive system > Stomach > Rumen ...
GCGGAACCGATAGTCGCTAAAGGCGACAAGGTGAAGGTGGGACAGCTCATCGCCACGGCGAAAGGCTTCATCAGCGCCAACGTGCACTCGTCAGTGAGCGGCACCGTCAACAAGATTGACGACGTGATGGACCACACAGGCTACCGCAAGCCTGCCATCTTCATCGACGTTGAAGGCGACGAATGGCTCGAAGGCATCGACACCAGCGACACCTTGGTTAAAGACATAACACTCTCGAGAGAAGAGATTATTGAACGCATCAAACAGCACGGCATCGTGGGCCTCGGCGGCGCCACATTCCCGACATACGTCAAGCTGATGATACCAAAGGACAAGAAAGCCGAATACGTCATCATCAACGCAGCGGAATGCGAGCCTTACCTCACCTGCGACAACAGACTGTTGCTTGAGAAACCATACGAGTTTCTCGTGGGTGTGAAAGTCATCATGAAGGCTGTCAACGCCCCGAAAGGCGTGGTCGGCATCGAGGTCAACAAGATGGAAGCGGCCAAGATACTCGACGAAATTATCCAGAAAGACAAGTATTTCGAAGGCATCGAGATTCAGCCGTTGAAGACAAAATACCCACAAGGCGGCGAGAAACAGCTCATCAAGTCGGTGACAGGCCGCGAGGTGCCGTCAGGCAAGCTGCCTATCGAGACAGGCTGTGTGGTGGTCAACGTGGCCTCGACATTCGCAATCTACGAAGCTGTCCAGAAGAACAAACCTCTGGTTTACCGTGTCGTCACCGTGACAGGCAAATCGGTGAAGAAGCCATCGAACTTCCTGACGAGAATCGGCACTCCTGCCAACATGCTCATAGAGGCGGCTGGCGGACTCCCGGAAGACACCGCTAACCTCATCAACGGCGGCCCTATGATGGGCAAGTCGGTGAGTGTCACCACTTTCCCTACCATCAAGGGAACGTCAGGCATCCTGATGCTCAACGAGAAAGACGCTCAGCCTCGTAAGGTCAGCAACTGCATCCGCTGTGGCAAGTGCATGCAGGCCTGCCCGATGGGACTGGAGCCATATCTCCTGAACCGTCTCGCACGTCAGAACAACTTCGAGGAGACAGAGAAACACAATATCATGGACTGCATCGAATGCGGCTCATGCGAGTTCACATGCCCTGCCAACATCCCGTTGGCCGACTACATCCGCTACGGCAAGACGAAGACAGGACAATTAATACGTTCACGTAATCAGAAATAGCTATGAATCAGTTGACAATATCAGGTTCTCCGCATGTTCACGGAGAGTTAAGCGTAAAGAAAATAATGTATTCAGTGATTATCGCACTGATACCTGCTCTGCTTGTTGCCGTTTACTATTTCGGCTGGTATGCGCTGCGTCTGACCATCGTCTCGGTGGCTGCCTGCGTGCTGACCGAATGGCTCATCCAGAAATATCTCATCAAAGGCCCATTGACCATCAACGACGGCTCGGCTGCTTTGACTGGTCTTTTGTTGGCTTTCAACGTGCCTGCCAACCTTCCGATTTGGATGGTCATCGTGGGTAGTGTCGTCGCGATAGGCATCGCCAAGATGTCGTTCGGCGGCTTGGGCAAGAACCCGTTCAACCCAGCGTTAGTGGGCCGTGTGTTCATGCTCGTGTCATTCCCAGTAGCCATGACGACATGGCCAAAGGCACAGCCTATTTTCAACGCAGGCTTCTTCGCCGACGCAGTAACAGGTCCTACTCCATTGAGTCTCCTGAAGGAATCAGGTGTCGGGACACTCGCAAAATCAGGCGACATGGAGTTTCTGGACATGGTTTTAGGCAACCGTGGCGGTGCTTTCGGTGAGGTCTGCGCTATAGCGTTGCTCATCGGAGCCATCTACCTCATCTGCAAGAAAATCATCGACATCTGGACACCATTGAGCATCCTTCTCACAGTATTCATCATGACAGGCATCTGCTACCTCGTCGACCCGACACAGTACATCGCCCCTTGGTACCACCTCGTTTACGGCGGTCTCATCCTCGGCGCCTTCTTCATGGCAACCGATATGGTGACATCACCAATGACAACCGCAGGCAGAATCGTTTTCGGTATCGGTATCGGAGCCATCACAGTGATCATCCGTCTGTGGGGCCAGTATCCTGAAGGTGTTTCATTCGCAATCCTTATCATGAACGCCGTCGTGCCGCTCATCAACAAGGCATTCAAGCCGAAACGTTTCGGTGTTGTTAAATAATTGTTGAATCTTAAATTTCGAAAATTATGGCAAAGAAAGAATCAACATTAGCAAATATGCTCATCGCCCTGATGGTTATCACCATAGTGTCGGGCGGAGTGCTCGGTTTTATCTACGGCTTGACGAAACCTGCCATCGACCAGGTTGAAGCCAACAAGAACAAAGCGGCTATCGAAGAGGTTTTGAAAACCGATGTCGCTATTGCAAATATCGAGACTCAAGTCATTGAAGACTTGACTTACAATTTAGCCTTTGACGCTGATAATCAATTCATTGGAGCAGCTGTCAAGACTTATTCGAAGAACGGATTCGGCGGCAGAATCGACTTGATGGTCGGCATGCTCGCCAACGGTAATATTAATAAGGTGTCGGTTTTGTCACAGGCCGAGACACCGGGTCTGGGTGCCAACATGGTCAATGATAAGTTCAAAGGCCAGTTCGACGGCAAGAATCCTGCTGATTTCAAGCTTAAAGTGAAGAAAGACGGCGGCGATGTCGATGCCATCACAGCAGCTACTATCAGTTCGAGAGCTTTCTCAGAGGCCGTCGACTTGGCTGTGAGAGGCTTCGAGGCTAATAAAGACCAATTCATGAAAGGAGGAAACAATGAGTAACTGGAAAACTTTCACCAAAGGACTTATCAAGGAGAACCCTATCCTCGTCCTTTTGTTAGGATGCTGTCCTACCCTCGCCACCACGACGAGTGCCATCAACGGAATGTCGATGGGACTTGCGACAACATTCGTTTTGATAATGTCGAATTTAGTAATCTCATTACTGAAGAACTTCATTCCTGACAAGGTGCGTATCCCATGTTTCATCGTGGTCATCGCCTCGTTTGTGACTGTGGTTCAGCTCGTTATGCAGGCTTACGTGCCAGATATCTACGAGACATTAGGCTTGTTTATCCCTCTTATCGTTGTGAACTGCATCGTGTTAGGACGTGCTGAAGCTTTCGCTTCGAAGAACCCGGTGTGGCCTTCTATTTTGGACGGTGCCGGCATGGGCTTGGGCTTTACCTTCGCCTTGACAGTTCTCGGTTCAATCCGTGAGATCCTTGGCAGCGGCAGCATCTTCAACTGCAGATTCCTCCCTGAGGACGCACAGACCATTCTCGTGTTTGTACTTGCCCCTGGAGCTTTCATCGCTTTGGGATATCTCATCGCATTAGTCAACAGATTAAAGAAAACTAAATAACAAAGTGCCATGAAAATCATCATCATTCTTATTTCGACAATACTTGTCAACAACGTCATTTTGGCGCAGTTTCTCGGAATATGCCCGTTTTTAGGCACTTCCAAGAAGACATCCACCGCTGTCGGTATGGGTGCGGCCGTTATCTTCGTGCTCGTGCTCGCCACATTGGTGACATATTTACTGAACAAATACGTCCTCGTGACGCTCAACCTGCAGTTTTTGCAGACTATTGCGTTCATCCTCGTCATCGCTGCGTTGGTGCAGATGGTGGAGATTATCTTGAAAAAGATAAGTCCGTCGTTGTACACCGCTCTCGGCGTGTTTTTACCTTTGATTACTACTAACTGCTGCGTTCTCGGCGTATCATTGAAGGTCGTCGGCGAAGGCTTCATCTACGGCAACAACGTAGGCGAGGCTGTCATCTACGCAGCCGGTATCGCCATCGGTTTCGCTTTGGCATTGATAATCTTCTCGGGACTTCGCGAGCACATCGACCTCATGGAGGCACCTGAAGGCACCAAAGGGACACCTATCGCATTGATTACAGCAGGCATCCTTGCCATGGCATTCATGGGCTTCGGAGGTCTAGTTTAATGAAAACCATTTAAACATTAATTTAATATCAAATGAAGAAAAACAACTTACGTAATCTGCTTTGTCTGGCATTAGTAATGCTGGGCATCGCATCAACAGCTCAAGAGGTCCGCACTTTCCAGTTCGACCATAACGGAAAGAACGGCATCCGTCTTGTACAACAGACAAGAGGCAACGTCGCGCTCGAGTACAACATCGACGCTATGTCGCTCACATCATTCACATACGATGGCGAGGAGATGCAGACCATCGGTATCAACGACATCTCATTGCCAAATGCTAAAGGGCTCCCGAATGTGCCAAGCTACAGCCGCACCATCGCCATTCCACAGGGTGCAAAGGCTGTCATGCACGTCGTGAGTTACGAACAGCAAGTTATTAAAAACGTCAACGTAGAGCCATCGTTGGGCATCCAGGACGAGAACTCCGAGCCTGACATGAACTACACCAAGGATATGAAGGTCTACTCAGAAAACACCTTCTACCCTGCAGAGTTCGCTACTATCAGCCAGCCGACCTCAATACGTGGTGTCGATGTGGTGAACATCAATGTCAACCCTGTCAGATTCAACCCTGTCACCAAGGAAGCCGTTGTGTATCATAACATTGAGCTCGAAGTCGAGTTTGTGGGCGGCAACGGACAGTTTGGCGACAACCGTCTGCGTTCACAGTATTTCGACCCTATCCTCGCTCAGAACATCCTGAACTACAACTCATTGCCAGTCATCGACTATGAGGCAAGAATGCAGCAGTGGATGAGAGACGGCGCTGATGGAGCTGAATACCTCATCATCATCCCTAACAATGATGGTTTTGTTGAGCCTGCACAGCGTCTGAAAGAGTATCGTATGCAGCAGGGCATCATCACCGAGATCTATCGTCTCGAAGACATGCCAGCCACCACGACACAGATGATGAAGACATGGTTCCACGATGCATACAACACATGGGATATCGCTCCTGTGGCTGTGTTGCTCTTCGCTGACCACAACACCAACATGTCGCAGGGCATCCCGGCAGAGTCGATCTATCACTCAAGCAGCTACGGTAACTGTATCACCGACAACCAGTATGCTGATGTCACCGGCGACTTCCTCCCTGAGATGATTTTCTCACGTCTGGTCGCTGCCAACCCTACCGAGGCAGCCATGATGGCCGACAAGCAGATTGCTTATGAGTATACCAACCCTAACATGGATCCAGCGGCATACAACGCACCTATCACAGCTCTCGGATGGCAGACTGAACGTTGGTTCCAGCTCTGTTCGGAGGTCGTTGGCGGTTATTTCCGCGCTCACGGAAAGACCCCACTCCGTGTCAACTGTATCTATGATGGCACACCGGGTTCGTCATGGTCGTCAGCACAGAACACCTCACAGGTTGTGAGTTATTTCGGACCTAGCGGCACCAACTACATCCCGCAGACCCCTGACCAGCTTGGTGGTTTCAACGGTGGCACTCCTGAGCAGATTGTTCAGGCCATCAACCAAGGCACCATGCTCGTGCAGCACCGCGACCACGGTCTGGAGACAGGCTGGGGTGAGCCGGCATTCCGCAACTCACACGTGGCACAGCTCACCAACGTGGGCAAGTTGCCTTTCGTGTTCTCAATCAACTGCGAGACAGGTATGTTCGACTACAGCTCAGACTGTTTTGCCGAGGCTTTCATGCGCCGCACCTATAACGGCGAGAACGCAGGCGCTGTCGGTCTGATCTGCCCTACCGACGTCTCTTACTCATTCGTCAACGACGCATTGGTATGGGGTATCTACGACCAATTCCAGCCTGATTTCATGCCTACATATGGTCCTTACGCACCAAATGAAGGCAACTGGTTCCCGGCATTCGGCCTCGTGGGTGGCAAGTACTTCCTTTCTGTAACATCATGGCCTTACAACTCCGACAGCAAATACATCACATATCAGATGTTTACAGCACACTGCGACGCTTTCTTGCGTCTGTACAGCGAATTGCCGGAGACAATGTCAGTGAACCACCAGAACGTGCAGGTCGCAGGTCTCGACCAATTCCAAATAACCGCTCCTGAAGGCACCACCATCGCTTTGACAAAAGGCGAAGGCGAAGGCCTTGAGATCGTGGCAGTGGCAACGGCTACAGGCGGCCAGCAAGAAATCGCAATACCGGCGCAGGTGCCTCCAACAATACTGCACCTCACTGTGACAGGTCAGAACTACCTCCGTTATCAGGCCAACATCGAGGTCATCCCTGCTACAGGACCATACCTCGTCGTCAACGAATATGAGCTCATCAACTCAGCTACACAGCTTAATTTCGGTGATGAGACAGGCTTCGACATCCAACTCAAGAACGTTGGTAGCTCACAGGCTCAGAATGGCACAGCCACTTTGACAACTGACTCAGAATATATCACAATCACCAACGGCACTTGCAATTTCGCAGCAATAGCTTCAAACGCTACGACAGACATCGACAACGCTTTCAGTTTCACCGTCTCTGACGAGGTGCCTGACAGAACAAGAGTTGAATTCTTGGTGACTATCAACAGTGGCAACGACACTTATGAGAATCATATCACGATGAGAATCTGCGCCCCAGTGTTTGAGATCGGCAATGTGACAATCACCGAGATCGACGGTAACGGCAATGGCCGTCTCGACCCAGGTGAGACAGTTAAACTCACCTTCCCTGTCAAGAACAAAGGTAACGCCGACTCATGGGCTACCGATGCCACAATTGTTATCAACAACCCATTCATGCAGCTCACTAGCGAGCCAACTGTCAATGTTAGCAGCATAGCAGCCGATGCAACTGCCAATGTCGAATATACAATCTATGTCGGTGCCGCACCATCAGGATTCGCTGCTGATTATACCTTGAACGTGGCTTCAGGCGCTTACACCGACACAAGAGACTTTATGTCAAAAGTCGGTCTCAACGTGGAAGACTTTGAGACAGCACAGCTTGATCCTTCAATGTGGAGCAACGATGCGTCACATGCATGGACATTCGACACCAACGACCCATATGAAGGCCAGTACTGCTTGAAATCAGGTAGCATCGGCAACAACGGCGAGACAAGTGTAGTCCTGACATACGAAGTAGCGGAGAACGACTCTATCGCTTTCTATTACAAAGTGTCGTCAGAGTTTAGTTGGGACAAGCTGTACTTCTACATCGACAATCAGGCGAAAGACGAGTGGTCGGGTTCAATTTCATGGACCAGAGCACAATATGCTGTGACAGCAGGTACACATACCTTCAAGTGGAAATATGCCAAAGACTCAAGCCAGACAGGTGGTAGCGACTGCTGCTGGATCGACTTCGTGATCTTGCCAGCCGACAGAAGCCTTGCTGTCAGCGCAGGTACCGACATGGAAATCTGCGAAGGCGAATCAGCACAACTCGCAGGTTTCGTCAACAACCAGACATCGATGGAATGGAGCACTGCTGGCGACGGCACATTCAATGACGTTACAATTCCGGATGCTATCTACACCCCTGGCACACAGGATATCGCTAACGGCAGTGTGACACTCACTATCACAGCAAGCCAAGGCACTCAGACAATGTCGGATGAGATGACAGTGTCATTCAGAAGTGCTGTCTCTATCGAAATGCCTCAGGGCAACAATGCAATAGCATGCATGGGCATCATCGATGTGACAGAGTATTATGTTGCAAACAACGCTGAAAGCGTAATGATAACATCAAACGGTGACGGACAGCTCAACAATGGTATCTACACCTTCGGTGAGCAGGATATCGCCAATGGCAGCGTCACACTCACCATCACAGCATACGGCTGCGGCGAAGTGTCAGCAGAGATTCTCGTCGGATATCAAGGCGTTCCTACAATCTCAGGCATTGAAGAGGTCAACACTTGCTCAATCGCTCCTATCGAGATTGTCTTAGATAACGAATCAAGCTGGTGCTCAATGGCAGGCTGGACAACAGCAGGAACAGGCACATTCAGCGATCCTTCATCAGAATCTACAATCTACACGCCTTCTGAGGAAGACTTCAATAACGGTAGCGTGGTTCTCACAGCAGAATACAAAGATTGCCAGGAGACATCATATTATCACAATGTGACAATCCTCTTCACAGAGATCGCCACACCTTCTACCCCGGTGGGTCCGACAGAGGTGTATAACCTGGCAGCTGTGACAGAATACAGCGTCGAGGCAAGCCTTATGTTCGACAGCTATGAGTGGGTGCTCGAGCCAGCAACAGCAGGCACTATGACACCTAACGGCAACACTGTCAGCATCGCTTGGAACATGGATCAGACTGACACCGAGGTACAGCTCTACGTCATCGGCCACAACGAGATGTGCGGCGACAGCGCACCTTCACAGAGCCTCGTCATCAGCCTGACAGGCCACGGAGTGGACGAGATCAGCGCAACTGAGATCAACATTCATCCTAACCCGACCAACGATATCGTCAACGTGAGCATCGAGAACCTCAACGCTAACGTACAGATAACGATATACAACAGCGTCGGTCAGGCAGTGTACACACAGAATGAGTCGGTCGACAACGGCTTCAGCACTGTGATCAACCTTGGCGACCTCTCAAACGGCACCTACATCCTTCAGGTAAGAAGCGAAGAGGGCATCTGGATGAAGAGAATCATCAAGAGATAACAAAGAAGTTGGCAAACAATGGAAGGAGTACCGGCTTTATTCTATGATCTGGCTCTGATTCTCATCACGGCGGGCATCACCACTGTCATTTTCAAGTGGTTGAAGCAGCCGTTGGTACTGGGCTACATCGTGGCTGGATTCCTGATAGGACATTATTTCTCCTATTTTCCTGACATCCACGATGAGGAGAGCGTCAAGACATGGAGCGAAATCGGCATGGTCTTTCTGTTGTTTGCCATCGGTCTTGAATTTTCGTTCAAGAAATTGAAAAAGGTAGGAGGTCCGGGTGCCATCATGGTGCTCACCGAGCTGGTCATCATGTTCACCTCGGGCTTCCTTGTCGGAAAAATGTTCGGATGGCAGAAGATGAACTGCATCTTCCTCGGCTGTATGCTTTCCATTTCATCCACAAGCATCATCGTCAAGGCTTTCGATGACTTGAAGTTGAAAAAAGAAAAGTTTACAGCCGATGTCATCGGGGCATTGGTGGTCGAGGACCTCGTAGCCGTCGTGCTGATGGTCATCCTCTCCACCATTTCTGTCGGCAACAACTTCGACGGCGGCGAGCTCATACTAAGCATGGTGAAACTCATGTTTTTCCTTATAATCTGGTTTATTTTCGGAATATACCTCATCCCTTCTTTCCTGAAATTAATCAGAAAATTTATGACGGAGGAGACACTGGTCATCATTGCTGTGGGACTCTGTTTTGCCATGGTCATGCTTGCCAACTATGCCGGTTTCTCGTCGGCTCTCGGCGCTTTCGTGATGGGTTCGATCCTGGCCGAGACACTTGAAGCCGACATCATTCACAAACTTATAAAACCAATTCAGAACCTTTTTGGAGCCATCTTCTTCGTGTCGGTCGGCATGCTCGTCAACCCGAAGGTCCTGGTGGATTATACATGGCCTGTAGTCATCATCGCACTTACGGTGATGATTATCAAGACTTTAAGCGCCACTTTCGGCATGCTGATTTCAGGTCGTGACATCCACACCTCGATGAAAGCTGGCTTTTGTTTCTGTCAGATTGGCGAGTTCTCGTTCATCATCGCCGGACTGGGCCTTAGTTTCAAGGTCATCGACGGATACCTCTATCCTATCATCGTGACGGTATCAATCGTCACTACATTCTTCACGCCATACATCATGCGTCTTGCCGACCCGTTGTATAACTGGCTCAACCCAAGAATACCGGAACGTTGGAAAAAGGCCATGACGAACTACTCGGAAGGCTTCAAGGTCAGCGATGATAAAACATTGACTTTCAAGACTTTCGTTATAAACCAGTTTAAAAACATGGTTATCTACGGCTGCATCATTTTTGCACTCACCCTGATAGCATTTTCAGCTATCGGACCTCTCTGTTTGAAGTATATTAACGGATTATGGGGCGATGTGGCAGCCACACTCATTACACTCGCACTCGTCTCGCCATTCATCTGGGCAATGGCGTTCAAATACAATATCTCATTGACTAACAAGCGTTTGATCAGCAAAACAGCTTTCGAAAGTCATGTTATCTGGATAATCTTTATCATCAGATACCTCATCGCGATAGGTCTTATCATGATGATAATCAGGCATTATATACCGCTCAACTTCTGGGCAGCATTGGGAATTGCCATTGTTGGCTCGTTGATTTTGGCCTTCTCCAACGGCGTAATGAAATTTTACGACAGAATTGAGCGCCGTTTCATGGATAACCTCAACAAACGCCAGAAACAGGCCTCATTTGTCGTTCCGGAAGTGCTTCAGCAGAACTTCCATCTTGAGAAAGCGATTGTTAGTCCGCTGAGCCACGTCGTCGGAAAACAGCTGAAAGACACCGTTTTCAGAAGCAAATACAAGGTCAGCGTGGTGTGCATCGAGAGAGGCAACAAATGCTATGACCTACCTGACAAAGACATTATGTTCTACCCTTACGACAAAGTGACGTTGGTGGGTAACGACGATAATATTAATATGGTAAAACCGATATTGGAGGTTGAAGATAGCGAGCTCATCCGCGAACGCAAGGAACATAACATGAGTCTGCATCTGGTGAAGATCTCGGAAAAGAGCCCGATTTGCCATGTATCGCTGCTCAATTCGATGTTCAAAGACAGATACGATGCCATGGTCATCGCCATCCAAAGAGGCGACAAGTTTGTCTTAAGTCCTTCTGCCTCAACGGTTTTCAACAACGGAGATATAGTCTGGTTCGTTAGTTCGAAAGAAGCAGCGGCAATGATAAAACAGAAAGAAGAAATATAATTCAAATATAAACCAACCATGAAAAAACTTAATTATCTGATAATAACATTTGTGCTTATGTTATTGGCAGTAAATGGCAAAGCACAGACTTTCAAGGTGGAGCACAGCACACGTTCCAATCTTGAGTTAAGCCTTACTATCGATGATTTCGGTCTGCAGAGCGACCGTCGTGGCGAGATTGAGGGCCAGACAATAGTGATGAACGGCATTTTCCTGCCAAATCAGGCTGGAATGCCTAACCTGCCTGTCATTTCGCGTTATGTGGCGATTCCACGCGGTGCCACTGTCAACGTCAACGTGACGAACCAGGTGACGGAGACACTGCAGGATATCGATATCATGCCGGCTCCCGAGCTGCCTCTCGACGACGACAACTCACCGATGAGATATTACCGCAACGAGCAGGTATACAGCAGCGATGCCTTCTTCCCTGCCCAGCCTATCATCACCTCGGAGCCTATGAAGATCCGTGATGTCGACGTGGTGATACTTAGTGTCACGCCATTCCAATACAACCCTGTCAGCAAGGAGCTCGTGGTGACACGGCAGCTCAACCTCGAAGTCAGTTTTGAGGGCGGCAACGGTGTCTTCGGCGGCGACCCGCGTTATCGCAGCACCGAATGGGAGCATATCATCCGCGATATGGTTATCAACGAGGATGCTCTGCCACCGTTCGACTACCAACAGTTTATCAGAGAAGCCGTGGCACGTGGCGACAACGGATGCGAGTATCTCATCATCACTCCCGACAACCCTGAGTTTGTTCAGCTCGCCGACTCTATCAAAGAGTTTCGCACACAGCAAGGTGTGCTCACCGACGTGGTGACAGTAAGTGAATGTGGCGGTAACACCGATACTGCTATACGCCAATATATCATCAATGCTTACAACAACTGGGACATTCCGGTGGCGGCGGTGCTCATCCTCGGCGACCATCATGCCGACGGGACACGAGGCATCGTCTCACACACCATGAACAACCACCCTGGTGGCAACGGATATAACCCATACATCTCCGACAACCGCTATGCCGACACTGGCAACGACCATCTGCCTGATGTGGTGGTGGGACGTATCACAGGACGCACCTACGATGAGATGTACCACATGATAAACAAAGACCTTCAGTACGAACGCAATCCTTCTACCAATCCAGGCTTCTACGATCATCCTATCACTGCCATGGGTTATCAGCGCGAACGCTGGTTCCAGCTCTGTTCGGAGGTCGTTTACGGCTTTTTGGAGAACGAACTTGGCAAGCACCCGGTGAGAATCAATGCCATCTATGAAGGCACACCTGGTAACTCTTGGTCGTCGGCCGAATACACCAGCAGCGTGGTGAATTATTTCGGTCCTAACGGCACAGGATACATCCCGCAGACCATGTCGCATCTCACCGATTGGGACGGCAACGGAAGAGATATCAACAATGCCATCAACGCTGGTGCATTCCTCATCCAGCACCGCGACCACGGCGCTGAGGAGCTGTGGGGTGAGCCACGTTACAACATTGGCAACATCAACGCCCTCACAAACCAGGACCTCACCTTCGTGATGTCGAACAACTGTCTGACAGGTCGTTTCAACTACTCAGGCGAAGCGGGCATGTGCTTCGCCGAGGCGTTCCATCGTCACCAGCACGGCGCATTGGGACTTATAGCAGCAACACAGGTTTCGTATTCGTTCCTCAACGACGTGTATGTCTGGGGTGTTTACGACAATATGTGGCCTGAATTCATGCCTACACAAGGTACTAGCCACCACACATCGTTCGTGCTTCCGGCTTACGGCAACGTGGCAGGCAAATATTTCTTACAGCAGTCGAATTGGATCTCATGGGGCGACGGCCGACAGATCACCTACGACCTCTTCCATCATCACGGCGATGTGTATATGAACCTGTACACCGAGGTACCGCAATACCTTGAAGTATCAATGATTCCGGTACTTACACAAGGCGACACGCAGTTCGAACTGACAGCTACCGAAGGCGCCACGATATGCATCACCAGCAATGGCAATATTGCAGCGTTGGCGACAGCCACAGGACAGCCGCAGACCATCGAAGTAGCTCCGCAAATCGTTGGAAATGAATTACTTCTGACTGTCACAAAACAGAATTATTACAGATATTCGCGCCCTATCAACGTGATGCCAAATGAAGGCCCATACCTCATTATCGACAATGTTGAAGTGGTCGACAGCAATAACAACAACCAGCTTGACTTCAACGAAGAAGCTACGCTTAATGTGGCTCTTCACAACGTGGGTTTCGCCGACATCAGCAACGTCAACGTGGTGCTGACAAGCGACTCGCCATACGTTCTAATCAATTCTGGTTCAACATCTTACGATGTAGTAGGCATGAGTCAGATTGTCAACAAGAACAATGCGTTTGCGATTAAGCTCACCGAAGACGTGCCCGACCAGACGAGAGTGTATTTCAACCTCACGATGAGCAACGGAACTTATTCATTTACAGACAGTTTCTTCATCATCGCCAACGCTCCTTCGTTTGAAGTGACACATTTCAGCATCGCTGACGCCAATGGCAATCCTACCGACAGATTGTACAAAGGAGAGACCTCTTTATTGACGTTTACCATTCATAATCAAGGACATAGCACCAGTGACGGCATCCAACACTCGTATTTAACAAATGCCGATTTTATCAATTATCAGGATTTGACAATACAGACCGACGGCATCAACGCCAGCGAGAGCATGGATGTCACCTTTGCGGTAACTGTTATGAACTATGCGCCAGACGGTGCAATCCTCGAGCAATATTACAATCTGTCGACAAACAGCTACGCTTTACAATATAATTCGGAGATAGCACTCGGCAACTGTATCGAAAACTTTGAAAATGCAGAGCTTAACGATTTATTTGAGTGGGATAACTCGAGTAACCGTCCGTGGGTGAGAGACAACAACGACCCATACGAAGGCGAGTATTGCTTCACCGCTACATCGACATCATCGAGCAAGAAATCGACGTTGTATATGGGTGCCGAGACAGAAATCAGCGACGTTATCGCATTCTATTACAAAGGCTCAGTCAACGACGATGACGAGTTCTATTTCCATACAAATTCAGTTAAATACGAACTTACAGGCTCTGAATGGCAGTATTTCGAGTTGCCTATTCCGGCGGGTAATCATGTGTTTAAATGGGTTTTCACAAGAAAGAGCAATGCCGACGAAGGTTCTGCCTCACTCGACCTCATCAAACTGCCGCCGATGCACATCCAGTTTGACGCTGTCGAAGAGACATCAACAATCAGCAATAGCGTCGCGATTTATCCTAATCCAGGTAAAAATGTGCTGAATGTCGTCACTTCAGATGACAATAGCGCTAAATTGCAAGTGTTTGATTTCCAAGGAAGAATAATATTAGAAAAAGATATTGAAAACGGCATGACGACCATCAATACCGAGACATGGCCGGCTGGCTTGTATTTCTGGAAAGTAGGCAACGAGGCAGGAAAATGGATAAAATCAGAATAAGAAAAGGACTTGACATACATATAAAAGGCGAGGCAGCAAAACGTCTGGAGAGCTTTGAACCGACGTTTTGTGCCATCAAACCGACCGATTTTATTGGGGTTTTGCCAAAGATGCACGTCGAAGAAGGCGACGACGTGAAAGTCGGTACTGTGCTTTTCCACGACAAGAACAACGAGAAAATCGTGTTCACCTCCCCTATCTCAGGCAAGGTGAAAGCCATAGTGCGCGGCGAGAGACGTGCTATTCTGCAGGTCATTATCGAAAACGACGGCAAAAACGAGGCGATTGATTTCAGTGATATTGAAAATCCTATCGATAAGATGTTACAAAGCGGCATCTGGCCGATGCTGCGTCAGCGTCCGTTTGCGACCATCGCCAACCCTGATGATAAGCCGAAACACATTTTCATCTCGATGTTCGACACCGCACCACTGGCACCTGATTACGATTATATCATTGAAAATCAGTCGGATGCATTACAGGCAGGAATTGAGGTGCTGGCGAAATTGACCGATGGGAATGTGTATTTGGGAACGAAATACGGTTCAGCGTTTGGTAGAGACGCGATTAATCGCGTCTGTACGGGAAATCCGAACGTGATAGTGAAGGAGTTTGAAGGACCTCATCCTACAGGAAACATCGGCACTCAGATAAATGCCATTTCGCCAATAAACAAAGGCGAAGTCGTGTGGTACTGCTATCCTCAGGATGTCATCACAATAGGGAAATTGTTCCTTACCAGAAAATATGACAGCACCAAGATCATTGCCACCACAGGCTCGGCAATGCACGAGCCTCATTATTACAAGACGAGAATTGGTGCTGATCTAAAGCCGATCATGAGTGTTGAGGATAATGCACGTATCATCAGCGGCAACGTACTAACAGGCACAAATATCACGAATAACGACGGTTTTCTGTGTTTCTACGACAGTCAGATCACGGCGATACCCGAAGGCAACCATTACAAGCTTTTCGGCTGGCTGATGCCTGTTTTCAAGCGTTACACCGACACCAACACCAACGGCGACACACGTCCTTACATCATGACGGGGCAGTTTGAGCGCGTGTTTCCGTTCGACATATACCCAATGCAGCTCATCAAGGCGTGTCTGATAAAAGACATCGACCAGATGGAGGAACTAGGCATCTATGAGATTGACACTGAGGACTTTGCACTTTGTGAGGTCATCGACCCTTCGAAGACGCCGATACAACATATCATTCGCGAAGGACTTGAATTTATCAGAAAGGAGACAATGTGATGGGACTGAGAAACTATATCGATAAAATCAAGCCAAACTTCGAGCAAGGCGGCAAATTCGCCAAATTCCACTCGACTTTCGAAGCGTTTGAGACGTTCCTGTACACGCCAAACCGCGTGACAAGCAGGGGTGTGCACATCCGTCATTATGCTGACATGAAACGTAACATGATTTACGTGCTCATCGCTTTGATCCCATGCTTCCTGTTCGGAACTTGGAACATCGGATACCAGCATTTTCTTTCGCTTGGCGAAGATGTAACATTCTGGCACACATTCGGTTACGGGCTTTTGAAGATAATTCCGCTATACCTTGTTAGCTATATCGTAGGTTTGACAATCGAGTTCACATTTGCGGAGATAAGGCATGAGGAGGTGAACGAAGGCTATTTCGTGACCGGCTTTCTGATTCCGCTCATCATGCCTGTGGAGGTGCCGCTCTGGATGCTTGCTTTAGCCGTGGCTTTTGCGGTAATCATTGGCAAAGAGGTGTTTGGCGGCAGCGGGATGAACGTAGTGAATCCCGCGTTGCTTGCGAGAGCGTTTTTGTTCTTTGCCTACCCTTCGAAGATGACTGGCGACAGCGTGTGGATAGCAGAAAAAGCTGACGCTTACAGCGGTGCCACGCCACTCGGTACCATTTTCAACGGAGGCACCGTCAACGACCTGCCAAGTCTGACGGAGATGTTTATCGGGACGATACCTGGAAGCATTGGCGAGACATCAAAGATAGCCATCTTGATTGGAGCTATATTCTTGATAATCAATGGAATAGTAAGCTTAAGAATTATAGTTTCTACGTTTATTGGGGCCATAGCAATGTGTCTGGCTTTCAATGTGCCAGTTGAATATCACCTGCTGATGGGCGGCTTCATGTTCGGCACTTTCTTCATGGCCACCGACCCTGTGACAGCAGCCCAGACCAACATCGGGAAATGGATTTACGGCTTCTTGGTGGGAGCCATCGCGATAATGATTCGTGTAGCAAATCCTGGCTATCCCGAAGGGATGATGCTCTCGATACTGTTGATGAACGTCTTCGCGCCTCTCATCGACTGGTGCGTGGTGGCCGTCAACATACGTAAACGTAAGAAACGCTGGGCAGCAGCAGAAAGGAGGACAAAATGAGCGACCGTTATATCTTCCGTTACATCATCATCTTGGTGCTGATAGTGTCGGTGCTCCTCTCGGGTGCGGCCTTGCTGCTGAAGCCTTATCAGGACATGAACAAGAAAAACGAGCAGCGCATCAACATCTTGAAAGCGGCAGGCATTACTGGCGTTGACAACAAAAACGCCGAGCAGCTTTACAAGCAGCACTGCACTGCCGAACATGGCGGCGACCTACCTTATTATATTATAGACGGCAAAATCACCGTCATCCCGATGCACGGAAACGGCTTGTGGGGTCCGATTTGGGGCTATATAGGGCTGTCTGAGGACTATCAGACCGTGGTAGGCGCTGTTTTCGACCACAAATCGGAGACACCAGGATTGGGTGCCGAGATTACTTCCGAGCATTTCCAGAGCCAGTTTTCCGGAAGGGAGATGCAAAAAAATGGCGATGACTACTCTGTGGAAGTCGATGCGATAGCAGGCGCAACACGTACGTCGGATGGAGTTAAGAATATGATTACTAACACTTTAGAGGCTTACAAGCCAGTTTTTGAAGGCAATGAGTAAGAATTTGAACTTGATAACGGCTCCTTTACGCAAAGCCAACCCGATTACGGTACTGATTCTGGGCATCTGCTCCTCGTTGGCGGTCACGGCGAAGCTGAAGCCGGCTATAGTGATGGCGCTGTCGGTGACGGTGGTGACAGCCCTGTCGAACCTCGTTATCTCATTGTTACGCAAGGGAATACCATCGAAGATACGCATCATTGTGCAGCTTATAGTAGTCGCCACTTTAGTGATTTTAGTCGACCAGTTTCTGAAGGCTTTCATGTACGACGTGAGCAAGCAACTCTCTGTGTTTGTTGGACTTATCATCACCAACTGCATCGTCATGGGACGTCTGGAGGCATTTGCGATGTCGCACTCACCATGGGAGTCGTTCCTCGACGGTGTAGGCAACGGCTTGGGTTACGGCATGATTCTCGTCATCGTGGCGTTTTTCCGCGAGCTGTTGGGCTCCGGCACATTGTTAGGCTACCAAGTTATCCCGCAAGGGCTTTACGATTTCGGATATATGAACAACGGCTTGATGATTTTACCACCTATGGCATTGATAATCATTGGAATCATCATCTGGCTACAAAAACCTGAGGAGGAGAAATGATGGACATGTTAGGACTTTTCTTCCGTTCGATTTTCATCGACAACATGGTTTTCGCATATTTCCTCGGGATGTGCTCATTTCTCGCCGTCTCGAAAAACGTGAAGACCTCATTTGGGCTCGGCGTGGCGGTCACATTCGTGCTAATTGTCACAGTACCAGTGAATTACCTCCTCGACAGATATGTCTTGTCGGAAGGCGCATTAGCTTGGCTGAGTCCAAGATTCGCTGATGTCTCGTTAGACTTCTTGAGTTTTATCCTCTTCATCGCCATCATCGCCGCCATAGTGCAGATTTTGGAAATGGTGATTGAGAAATACAGCCCTTCATTATACAATTCTCTGGGCATTTTCCTTCCTTTGATAGCCGTCAACTGCGCTATCTTAGGTGCTAGCTTATTTATGCAGGAGAAACACTTCACCTCTGTGGGTCAATCACTTGCATACGGATTCGGTTCCGGAATAGGCTGGCTCATCGCGATAGTAGGCATCGCTGCCATCAGGGAAAAAATCAGGTATTCGAAGATACCGAAGCGCTTGCAAGGCACAGGTATCGCATTCATTATCACAGGTTTAATGGGAATTGCTTTCATGGCGTTCCTCGGAATTAGTTTTTAAAAATGAGCACTACATCAATCATAATAACATCCGTCATCGTTTTCTTAGTCACAGTGCTGATTCCTGTGATTTTGCTCGTTTTTGTAAGAAAAAAGCTTACGCCCAAGGGCAATGTCAGGATCAACATCAACGAGGAGCGTGATTTGGAGGTGAAGCCAGGCAGCTCGCTGCTGCAGACTCTCGCTGAGGAGCAGATTTTCCTGCCATCGGCATGTGGTGGCAAGGGCAACTGCGGCATGTGCAAATGTCAGGTTTTTGAAGGCGGGGGCAGCATCTTACCCACCGAAAAAGGCTTTTTCAGCCGCAAGGAGCAGCTCGACCACTGGAGGCTGGGCTGTCAGGTTAAAGTTCGCGAAGACCTTAAAATAGGCATCAATCCGGCGATTTTCGGCATCAAGAAATACGAATGCACCGTGGTGAGCAACAGAAATGTAGCCACTTTCATCAAGGAATTCATAGTGAAACTGCCTGAGGGCGAGCATCTCGATTTCCTGTCAGGTGGTTACATCCAGATAGATGTTCCACAATGTGATGTGAGATACTCAGATTTTGCTATAGAAGACGAGTATCGCAACGACTGGGAGAAGTTCCACATGTTCGACCTCGTGATGAAGAATCCTGAGCCGCAGTTCAGGGCATATTCGATGGCCAACCATCCTGCCGAGAACAACATCATCATGCTCAATGTGCGTATCGCCACGCCGCCTTTTGACAGGAAACACGGCGGTTTTATGAAGGTCAATCCGGGCGTTTGCTCATCATATATATATTCGCTCAAGCCGGGCGACAAGGTCACCATCAGCGGACCTTACGGCGAGTTCCACATCAAGGACACCGACAAGGAGATCATCTTCATCGGCGGCGGCGCTGGCATGGCTCCTATGCGCTCGCATATCCTCGACCTTTTCCTCACCAAGCACACACAGCGCAGAGTCTCGTTCTGGTACGGCGGCCGCTCATTGCGCGAGCTGTTCTACATTGATGATTTCAAGAAGATTGAAGCCGACAATCCTAACTTCAAATTCAACATAGCGCTGTCGTCGCCATTGCCTGAAGACAACTGGAGCGGCTATGTCGGTAACATCCATGAGGTGCTGCTTGAGAACTACCTCAAGAATCACAAAGAACCTGAAGAGATAGAGTATTATCTCTGCGGTCCGCCTATGATGACGCAGGCTGTACTCTCGATGCTCGACAGTCTCGGTGTGCCGAAGGAAAATATCCTTTTCGACGATTTTGGTGCCTAAATTTCACCCCTAGGGGCAAAATTTTCACCCCTAAAAACGACACTTTCACCCCTAAACAGGGTGTAAAAAATTTTCATTCACCCCTTAAAACGGCACTTTCGTCCCTAAATAGGCGTTTTTATCCCAAATTTCACCCCACTCACCCCAAAAACTTTTGTGGGTTAAAATACTACGTATTTTTGCACCGTTTTTAAAGCAGTGAAAATGGAAGAGAAACGCATTTTTGACATTCTGACAACTTATTTACAGAAACATCCTGACCAGAAGGTGGCTCTCGCCAAGAAAGACAATGGCGAATGGAAGAAATACAGCATCCAGGAATATGTGGAGACGACCAACATCATCAGCTATGCGCTTATCAAGTTAGGCATACAGAAAGATGACAAGGTGGCCATCATCAGCAGCAACCGTCCTGAGTGGAACATTTTCGACATGGCCATCCAGCAGGTGGGTGCCGTCACAGTGCCGATCTACCCTACCATCAGCAAGGAAGACTACCGCGTGGTTATTAACAACAGCGAGGCTAAGTTTGTGATGGTCGAGGGGTTATGCGTTTTGAACAAAATCGAGGATATCATCAACGATGTCCCGTCGTTGAAGATGATTTACACCTTCGTGAAACGTGGTGACTATCCTATCTGGGCCGATTTGCTTCAGTTAGGTCGCGAAAACCAGGATCCTGAGGAGCTTGAACGCAGAAAAGCAGCCGTCAAGCCAACAGATTGCGCCACGATACTGTACACATCGGGCACCACAGGCACTCCGAAGGGCGTGATGCTGTCGCATTACAACATCTTAAGCCAGATCGAGAACCTGCGCCAGACGCCGTCGCCGACTTCGACACGTGCGTTGAGCTTCCTGCCTATCTGTCACGCTTACGAGAGGACTTTGGTGTATCTGTATCAATACCTTGGCATGTCGGTGTATTACGCCGAGAGCGTTGCCACCATCGCCAACGACATGAAGGAGATACATCCTACGATGATGACATGCGTGCCACGACTTCTGGAAAAGATTTACCTCAAGGTAAAACAGTCGGGACAAAACCAGAAAGGCTTGTCGAAAGCCATCTTCTACTGGGCTATGAACCTTGCCGAGCAATACACTGTCGACGGGCGCAGCTGGTTCTACAACCTCAAGCTGAAACTCGCTGACGCATTGGTTTACAAGAAGATACGCGAAAAACTCGGTGCTGACTGCTTCGATATCATAGTGTCGGGAGCTGCAAGCATACAGAAGCAGATCTCAGCGTTCTTCTCAGCCATCAAGATGCCGGTTTACGAAGGCTACGGCATGACCGAATGCTCGCCTGTCATCTGCACAAGTTCCAACGTGCCGCACGGTCGCGAGGCCGGATATGTTGGTCCAGCATTGCCAGGCGTGGAGGTGAAAATCGCTGAAAACGGTGAGATTATCTGCCGCGGACATAACGTGATGATGGGCTATTACAAACAGCCGGAGCTGACAGCTGAAGTCATCGACAAAGACGGCTGGTTCCACACTGGCGACCTCGGAGAGTTCAACCAATACGGCAGCTTGAAGATCACAGGCCGCATGAAGAACCTCTTCAAGACCTCTTTAGGAAAATATATCAACCCTGACATCATCGAAAACAAATTCACCGAATCTGGTTTCTTCGAAAACGTGGTGGTGCTTGGCGAAAACGAGAAATTCGCCGCCGCCTTGATAGTGCCGGACTTCTCATTTTTGAAGGACTGGTGCGCAAAACACGAGATCAAGTTCACGAAGAACGAAGAAATGATTAACTTGAAAGATGTTAAAGACCGCTTGACCAAAGAGGTTCAGAAAATCAACGGATTTTTCGGCGACACCGAGAAAGTCAAACGATTCAAGTTCATCGCCGATGAGTGGAGTACCGCTAACGGCATCCTCACCCCTACCCTGAAGGTGAAACGTTCAGTGATTCTTAATAGATACAAAGATGTGATAAGCAGAATGTATCAAGGGGGAGATTAACACTCACCGTCATTTCGAGCGAAACGAAGTGGAGTCGAGAAATCACCGCCATTTGAATGATTCAGAACTATTCAGATGGCGGTGATTTCTCCATTTCGCTCCGCTACAGTCGAAATGACGATTTAATGCTACTTAAATATTATTGCAAACTTTGTCATGGTACTATCACTTTGGACGAGGGTCAGGTTCCCGTTGTGTTTTGTCATGATTTGGCGGGAGACGCTGAGTCCTATACCGGAACCAGTTTGTTTGGTGGTGTAGAACGGCACGAAAATCTCGTCGATTTGCCTTAGCGGAATCGGTTTTCCGTTGTTTGTGACGTAAATCACAGTCTGATCGTCTTTGTTGAGCTCGGCACTGATGCGGATGGAGGTGGCATCGGCTTGCACGGCGTTTTTGATAAGGTTGTTGAATACCTGAATTATCTGGCCTTCGTCGATGTAAATCAGCAAATCATCGGTTTTTGAAGTATAAGTTAACGTGACGCCTTGCTCGGCACATTTCGCTTTGTTGAGGCGCAACACCCTGTCAACCAACTCATTGACCATCACTGCTTTACGGACGGGTTGAGCCACTTTGGTGAAGCTACGGTACGATTCCACAAAGCGGATGAGGTCTTTAGATGAGGCCGAGATAGTCTCGAGACCTGCTTTCACGTCGAGGTTTTCGTCTTTTGAGAGGGCATCGCTCAGCGAGGCGATAGGGGCAACAGTGTTCATGATTTCGTGTGTCATCACGCGGAACAGCTTGCTCCACGAGGCCTCCTCGTTGATGGCACGGCGACGCTCGAAGACACCGCGGATACGATTCAAGGTGCGGTTCAGCTTATTATTTTCACGGAAACGGAAGTTCAACACATCGTCGTCGATCGAATCGATGATATAAGCCACCTTACGGTTGTCGTGCCGCTTGACGAGCCAGGCGGTGACGAGTGCACTGATGACGACAGCCGCCACAATGATAATAATCCAAAGCCATGTGCTCATATCCCGTATTTTTTGAGGCGGTTGTACAATGTAGGACGACTGATTTTCAATGCTTTAGCCACAAGTGAGAGGTTGCCGTTGTATTTCTTCATCGCATCACGTATGACCTGTTCCTCTGCATCTTCAAGAGATACGTTTTGACGCATATTTGTCACATCAAGTAATTCATTATCAGCGATTTGAAAGTCTGATGTTTGCAATGTTTCGTTATCCGACATGATTACGGCCTTCTCGATGCGGCCTTGCAGCTCGCGTATGTTGCCTTTCCATTGGCAGTTTTGCAATAATTCAAGTGCGTCATCCGAGATATTTTTCGCCTGACGATGATATTTCTCTGCAAAACTATTAACAAAAAGCATTGATAATGAAGCGATTTCGTCGGTACGTTCGCGTAACGGCGGCAGATGTAGCGTCACCGTGTTGATGCGGTAGTAGAGGTCTTCGCGGAAGCGACCTTCTTTGACCATCTCGGCGAGATTCATGTTGGTGGCGCAAATCAGACGGATGTCGACAGGTATCGACTTGGTGTCCCCCACCCTTGTTATTGTGCGGTTCTGCAGCACTCTCAGAAGTTTTGCCTGTTGGCTCAGCGGTATGTTACCTATTTCGTCTAGGAAGAGAGTGGTGCCGTTGGCTTGCTCAAACTTGCCGACGTGGTCGGAATGAGCGTCGGTGAAGGCACCTTTAACATGTCCGAACATCTCGCTTTCGAAGAGTGTCTCGGTGATTGCACCTATGTCGACGCTGACCATTTTCTTTGTGGAACGCGTTGATAATCTGTGGATTTCGTTAGCCAGCACATCTTTTCCGGTGCCGTTTTCACCAGTGATAAGCACGGTGGCGTCGGTCGGGGCGATCTTCTCGACCATGCGATGCAGCTCGATCATCTTTTCGCTGCTGCCCCACTGCATAAACGGCCCTACTGTTGGTTCCTCATCTGCGGAAGCGATATGACGATGTTTCTTCGCCGCTTTTTCAAGAGTGTCGAGGAGTTTGGCGTTGTCCCAAGGTTTCACGATGAAGTCGAACGCACCACGTTTCATGCCTTCGACGGCGAGTGCGATGTCGGCATATGCGGTGAATAGCACCACCTCGACATCGGAAAAGCGTTTTTTTATCTCTGAAAGCCAAAACAGTCCTTCGTTGCCGGTATTGATGTCGGTGTCGAAGTTCATGTCGAGCAGCAGCACGTCGGGCTTGAACGTCTGCATGGTGCTGACGAGGCTTTTCGGCGACTCGATGAGCTGCACATCGGAGAAGCGCATCGGAAGCAGTATCTTCAGCGCTGAACGGATGCCGGCGTTGTCATCGAGGACTAATATTTTTGCTTTGATGAGGGGCATGATTAGTTAATTATCGTACAAAAGTACGGATAATTTTATTAACTAGCGAAAACTACCGAAAAATAATTTAATTATTTTTCAGAGACTTCACAGGATTCATTCGGGCGATGCGGTTGCTACTCAGGACGACCACGACTGTGACGATGAGGAGTATGACGATGGCTCCGATGATGAAGTAATGTGGCAATAGGGTAACTTTTTCGGCAAACTGTTCGAGCCACTTATTGGCAACGAAATAGGTGAAGATGCAAGCTAACACTGACATTATCAGCGAGAGTCGCAGCACGTCCCAGGCGAAGATATGGAGCACGTCGGAGGCTGTGGCACCGTTGATTTTGCGGATTGCCATCTCCTTGCTTCGACGGTTCGACTCGTCACGGACGAAGCCGATAAGGCCGATGACAGCTATCAGCAGGGCGAAGACCGATCCGATGAGGACAGTGTTGCGCATCTTGAGGCTGCCGTCGTAAGCTGCACGCATCGACTCTTGCCACGAGAATATCTCCACCTCTTTCCCGTTGAGGGCCTCGGAGACAGCACTCGTTAGCTTCTGCATTGAGGCATCGTTGAGTTTCTCGTTGGTACGGAAAACCAGGAACGGCAGATACGACTCGTCGTCATCGAGGGTGCCGTAAAACAGCACGCTCGGCCTCTCATCGAGATAGACAAGGTTGCCGATGCGGATATCGCGATACACGCCAGAGATGGTAAAACCTCTCAGTTCCATTATTTTCTCCGCATCTTCGTGACCGGTGATGTTAACAATCTTGCCGACGGCGCCGTCGCTCCAGTCGACGAACTCGTTCATACGCCTCACAAAGCGTTCTGATACAACGACTTCCGACACGTCAGAAGGCTCACGGCCTTCGATAAACTCGATTCCAAGCAGGTCGAAATAGCCCGGAGTGACCTCGTAGCCGTCAGCCACGTTGAAAAGTTCACGCTCATCGCCAGGAAGCATGATGTTGTCGCCACTGAAGCCGATGATTGGAAGCGAATTGCCCGCCTCGACGCCCTTCACTTCTTGGAATTGCATAAGTGTCTGAGTCACAATCCTTTCCGTACCTTTATTGCCATTATAAAAACTCATGTAATAAAGGTTCTCGGGTTCGTAGCCAGGGTTGGAATTATTCATTTGGCGATATTGCAAAGCCACGATGATGACCATCACGGCGATGAAGACGTTGATGAACACCTGCACGCCGAGCAGACCGATTTTCCAGCGGCGAGAGTTCTCGGTATAGTTGCGGAACGCCACAGAGACTGGGATTCGCATGTAAAGCTGAGCCGGGACGAAGACCGACACGAGCAACACGAATATCAGCACCAGACTGATGACGAAGACGCTTCGAGGGATGAGCAAGGTCTCGAACGGCACATCCAATAGGTTAATTATCAAGCCTTTAGATGCAAATATGATACCGGCAGCCAACGCCAATGACAATAGCAGATGCAGGAATGCCTCGCGAGCCAGCAGCCAGTGGATGTCGAACGAATTGGCACCATAGCATTTGCGCACGCCTATCTCCTTGGCGCGGCGCACCATCGATGAAATCACGACGAGGATGTAGTTGAGCAGGCTAATGGTTATCAGCAAGGCGGCGGTGATTGTCAGCAGAATCACCATCGAGCGAACATACGACTCGGAGGTGTGAATCTTGTTGAAAGGCTCAAGATAATACCACAACACAGAGCCGTTTTTCTCAAGCTCCTCCATAGGCTGATGAGCCTCCTGCATACGGCGGATAGCCTCTCCAAGTGATTTATAATCAACGCCTTGCTGAAGTTTTACAAAGCCGAAATAACGGTCATTGCCGAACCAGTTTTCGGTACTCCATGAGGGATACGACACCAATGAGCCTATTATGCTGAAGTGAAACTCGCCGTTTTCGGGGAAGTCTTTGAACACGCCCTCGACGGTGAACTTGCGATTAGGGTCGTCCTCATTGGAGACGTATTTCCCAATGCATTCCTCCACGCCGCCGAGTTTCTTGGCGAAAGTCTCCGACACCACTACGCATAGCGGTTTTGCGAGAGCTTTTGCCGGGTCGCCAGCCAAAAACGGGCGGTCGAACACCTTGAAGAAGCAGGAGTCGGCGAGCACCATGCGGCCAGTGATGACGTTGTTGTCTTCATCGACAAAACGCTCGCTGCTATAATAAAAGGTGTAGCGTGTCGCCTCTTCCACGCCCGGCACCTCAGCCTTGAAACCCGGAGCGATGGCACCGCTGGTCTGAGAGAAATCATGTTTCTCGCCTTGCTGTTCATAATGAGTATCAATGAGATAGATGCGTTTCACATCCTTGTAGAAACTTTCGTACGACAGCTCGAAGCACACCTTGGCAATCAGCACGATGCCGATGGCGAGACCGATCCCGAGGGAGAGGATTTTGATCAATTTATCGGTTAGTCCTTTCATTGGTGTATGGTTTTATTGTTCTATATACGGGACACCCTTGTAATAAGTTACAACGCTGTTCTTAATAAAGTATTGAAGCCTGGCATTCAGTTGTTCAGCCAAGGCTTTTAAATAATTGTTAGATGCCGTTTGATATTCAATGGAGGAAATTAGTCCCTGTTCAAAGCGTTTGTTGTTCAATGCAAAGGCTTCTTCCTGCAAAGCAGCCCGAGTCTCCGCTTGCCTTAACGCATCGCTGGCGCCATCACGGTCGGCCACGGCTCTTAAAACCTCGGCCTCCACGTCGCGCAAGGCTTGGTCATAGTCGGCTTGGGCACGGTCGAAGGCATTTTTCCGCTTGGCAATGTTGGAATGGCTGGAAAGCCGGTCATAAATGGGGATGTCCAATGAAAGTTGCACATAC
>Ga0265298_10002284_pt1 | contig 26908 bp, 31 predicted proteins | sample AusTroGonzalo_MG_3_FD_193486 | JGI IMG/M metagenome (GOLD analysis project Ga0265298, IMG submission 193486) | Bovine rumen microbial communities from tropical cattle in Woodstock, Queensland, Australia - Gonzalo_01 | ecosystem: Host-associated > Mammals > Digestive system > Stomach > Rumen ...
CAAACAATACAACCTTAAACTCGATATCAGGGAGTGCTTCAAGCGTTGCAGAAGACCCACTCCGGACGCTCTGGCCTTCACAATGAGCGTCCGAGCCTTCCGCCGTTTGGCAAGGTGTGTCATACGACAACCCAAGAGACTCGCCCGCAAAACGATGTTCCGCTGCGATGAGCGTTGCGGCAACTTGAGGACGGGGCGCAACAAACAAACCTGCGTGATGTGTTTCTTTTACAGACTGCACGCGTCGAAGACGATCGAACAACTGTTCTTCACCTCAACACGACCATACAAGAAGGGCGACCGCTTTCAGTTAAACGGCAAGACATACGTGATATTATGAGCCGACTAAACAAAGGACTGTTCACGTCGAACACCGACCTCTGGGCCACGCCGCAGGGGTTCTTCGACACGCTGAATCGTGAATTTAATTTTACGCTTGACCCGTGTGCTCTGCCCGAAAACGCCAAATGCGGGAGGTATTTCACGCCCGACATCGATGGCTTAAAACAGGACTGGGGGGGCAACGGTGTTCTGCAACCCACCGTACGGCAGGGCGATCGGTCTATGGGTGCGCAAGGCTTGGCAGGAGAGCCGCAAGGCGGACACGACTGTCGTCATGCTACTGCCGGCGAGGACCGATACGGCGTGGTTTCACGACTACATCTACCACCGTGCCGAGATACGTTTCATCCGCGGTCGCCTCAAGTTCGGCGACGCCCGACAGTCGGCCCCGTTCCCTTCGATGATAGTCGTTTTCAAAAAAAATTAAAAATTTTTATAAAAAATGTATGCTTATTGAATACATTTTCATATTTTTGCAGTGATAAACAATTAACAATCAACATATATGAGTAGAACGCACACAACCTTCATCCGTATAGGACAGGTCAGGATCGACACCGATATCGTCACCGCCTACCTGCCGCTGTGGACCGAAGGACACATCACAGGCATCGCCCTCTACATCGAGGGTCGTGCCGAAGCCATCCGCGCCGCTGTCGAAAACGACGAGGCGCTTGTCATCATAGAACGCCTCGACAACCTCAAACTGCGATAGACCATGGAACTTGACATCAAACTCATACAGACCGAATGGATCCCGATGAACCTCATTGACCCTAACAAGGGACAGATTCCGGGCGTTAAGGCCAACCCCCGCCGAATCAAGAAGGAGAGGTTCGACGACTTGGTGAAGAGCATCGAGGAAGACCCCGAGATGCTGGCCTTGAACCCCGTGTGGGTGTTTCCTTACGAGGGACGCTATGTGTCGCTGTCGGGCAACCAGCGCTACGAGGCGCTGAAGGCGAAGAAGATCAAGAAGGCTCCGTGCAAGGTCATCCCTGCCGACACGCCTGTCGAGACCCTAAATCGCTACATCGTGAAGATCAACGCCCACTACGGCGAGTGGGACTGGGACATGCTGGGTAACGAGTGGGAAGCCCCGGAGTTAAACTCGTGGGGTGTGAACGTGTCACAGGACTGGACGAATACGGATGATGAGTTTGCTGGAGGTAAAGACCATGAAGGAAAAGAGACGGCAAAGCTGTCAGACCTAAAATACGACCCGTTATATTACGACCCGAAAAACAAACCCGACCTTCATCTCGAAGATTGTCTGAACCTTGAAAAATTCAATGCCAAAATAGCAGCTCTTGATGAATATGACCTAACGAAGAAACAGAAGGATCTGCTTCGCTTTTTTGCGTATCGGTTCATTAAGATTGACTTCGAGGCTGTCGCCAACTACTATGCTTTCAATGCAACGGAGGCCGAGAAGAGCGCCATCGAGAGGCTGCGTCTTGTCTTGGTCGACGGGGGGGGGGCGGACGGATTAAAGGGGTACATCGAGGATGACCTGTTGAAGATAGCTGAACTGTCACGTATTTCCGTATTGGAAGGAGGAGCGGAATGAATTCAAAAGATTGTATAGACATATTTATTTGCTCGTATCATCGTCCACATAATGTCAAAACGATGAAGTATCTCTGTGGGTTGGGTTATCCTTCGGACAAGATACATGTCTTTGTGGACTCGGCAACCGATGACATAGCGGAATATGAGGAGGAGGTCGTTGGCCGTTACAAGTGCAATCTGCATGTCTTCGACATGGATGAGGCTCGTGCTCGTTACGACTACGTCCACCGGGCGAGTGAAAGCCGCAGGAGTGCGGGACAGGCTCGTAATATGTTTATGGATTGGGCGACCGCAAACGGCATTGACTTCTACATGGTTTGCGACGATGACACGTCATCGTTCCAGATAAGGCCATTCGGCAAATATTATAAGCAAGCCAACATCAATGATATTGTCGATACCTTCTTGGCTGTCCGTGATATGATGAAGAAACGCAAGGTCGGCCTGTTCGGTTTGTCGCAGACGGGTGACATCTACAGCAACGAACACGACACACACCTGTTCCGCAGAAAAGTGATGAATACAACATTCGTGCTGCTTCCGTATGTCTATCGCGGCGAGAGAGGTATTCAGGATGACGATACAAGTCTATTCACCGGAGTGATGAATGAAGGATTATTCACCGGGAGCCTGTACTCGGGACTCGTATTGCTTCAGACTTTAAGCGCCACCCAAAGCGGAGGCTTGACCGATTTGTACAACGAGTGCAAGCTGCTTAACAAGGCGATGGTCACCCCGCTGCAGTTTCCTTCGGCCATCTTTGCTGAGCGTCAGATTATGAACGGAGCAAGGATCCACCACCACGTCAGATATGACAACCTGTTCCCAAAAATCATCAAAGGCAGTCCCGGTCATAACAATATCGAGTGGGACACGTATGCCGAAGACATTCCGTTTACTAACGAACCGAAACGTTGCTTCACACTAAACCGATAAAAAGTAAAAAGAGAATGAAAAAAGATGCAAGACTGACAAATAACAAACCAATCCTTGACGCTTGCTGCGGCGGTAAAATGTTTTGGTTCGACCGTAACAACCCGAATACAGTCTTTGTCGACAAACGCACAATGGCAAAGCAAGTTATCTGGCGAAGCAAGGATGGCAAGGAGACAAGAGAGTTTGAAGTCAAGCCCGATGTGGTTGCTGACTTTCAAAACCTGCCATTCGATGATAATTCATTTTATCATGTTGTATTCGACCCGCCACACTTGACAAGTGCTGGTGAGACATCATGGCTTGCTAAGAAATACGGACGCCTTACTGACGATTGGCGTGAGATGATTAAAAACGGCTTCAACGAGTGCATGAGGGTCTTGAAACCTTACGGCACACTTATCTTTAAGTGGAACGAAGAAGACATCAAGGTTTCGGAGATTATCAGCCTTTGCAATCAGGAGCCATTATACGGACACAGAAGCGGCAAAGGTGGGAAAACCATTTGGCTCGCGTTTATGAAATTTCAATAATTGTCTAACAACTAAACACACAACACTATGCAAACAATCATGACAATGTTCGCCACCTTCGTGGCATTCGTCTCAGGAATGATACTCATCATCGAGACGGTCAACAAACTCTTCAAGGTCGAAAACAAAAACGCCAAGCTCATCATCAGCTGGGTGCTGAGTATCGGTGTAGCGGCTCTCGCATTCTGGCAGCAGTGGGGTTTCTTCGCCGACTGCGGCACTCCCGACCAGTGGCAAGGCTGGGTCAAGGCGACTCTTATCGGCTTCGGATGCGCACTGGTAGAGAATAAAATCTACGACATGGATGAGATCTGGCGACTGCTCGAATCGATATTTCCACTGATAAGAAAGCGATAAGCATCTCATTTTATTCCAAAGTCGTTCTTACGGTTTCGGCTCCGTTTACGGTCAAAACGGGCAAAGTGACAAATAATTTTTTCTGCCCATAGGAAATGAAGTCCTTCACGATGACCGCTGCGACAGCAAGACAGGACGTGGAGGCAAACTTAAAAACACAAACGTATGGAAATAATCAAACAAGGAAACCCGAGAATAATCAAATATCGCATGAGATGCCCTTCGTGTGGTTGCGTCATGGTTTATCAGGAAGAAGAAGTCCAAAGAGACCGCGATGGCAGGTATATTATATGTCCGACGTGCGGCGACTATATCGACCAATCACTCGCAAAGAAGCAACAAAAAATGACAAACGTTGATAGACCCAGACGATATAAAGGCTCAAAAACGATTTGAACGCATATTATACACAACCAATTCAATGAGCGAAGACAAAAGCTTCACTTATGTTTTGACGCATCAGATGAAGAATTTGAGGCGGAAATGGAGAAACTAAAACATTAAGATTATGGCAGACAGAGACGAAAAAGGGAAATTCGCCAAAGGAAACAAACTTGGCAACCGCTTTAAAGCAAACGGAGCACAAACGGAGATAGCCCGCAAAGGTGCCATCGCCTCGAACAAGAAACAGGCTGAGCGCCGACACCTCCGCGAGATAGCCCAGAGCATAGCCAAGGAGATGATCGAGGTGTCGCTCCCGGACAAGTCGAAGAAGATGATGTCCTTCGACGAGGCTCTCATATTCGGCCAGTATCAGAAGGCCATAACGAGAGGAGACACCAAGGCGGCTAAATTCATCGCCATCATGCTCGGTGAGTACGTCGAGAAACAGGAACTCTTGGGTGACCCGACATCACCCGTCGTGCTTTCGTTCAAGGAAGCCCTGAAGGGCATCGACACCACGGTGAAGGACGAAGAGCTGTTCGAAGACTAAACACACATCGCAATGGATCTGACACAGAAACAGAAGAAAGGGCTCAAGTTCCTGTTGAACGAAGACCGCATCCGCTACCTGCTCTTCGGCGGCGCTGCCGGAGGCGGCAAGTCGTGGCTCGGCTGCTTCTGGCTTCTGCTCATGTGCTCACGCTTCCCCGGGGTGCGTTACTTCATAGGCCGTAACAACCTGATAGACTGCCGCGAGTCGGTCATCGTCACCTTTCAGAAGGTGTGCGACAGCGTCGGATACACCGACTTCAAGATCAACGACCGCGGTATACAGTTCTTCAACGGCTCGACAATCACGCTGCTTGATCTCAGCTACTACCCGATAAAAGACCCGATGTTCCAGCGCTTCGGCTCGAAGGAGTTCACCGGAGGCATCATCGAGGAGGGTGGTGAGGTTCACTACCTGGCGTTCGAGGTGCTCAAGTCACGTGTCGGACGTCACCTCAATAAGGAATACGGCATACCGCCGAAGATATTCATCAGTTGTAACCCACAGAAGAACTGGCTCTACGTCACATTTTACAAACCATGGAAAGAGCGTAAGTTGCTACCGCCTTACGCTTTTATTCGTTCTCTGGCAGACGACAACCCGTACCTTACGGAAGAATACAAGCAGAGCTTGGCGGACATCACCGACAAGACGATGCGGCGCCGTCTGTGCGAGGGACTATGGGAGTATGAGAATGACCCGAGCCAGCTCTGCGACTATGACGCTATCGCGGATATGTTCACTAACGACTTCGTCAGCGAGGGCGACACGGCACTGTCGGGTGACATAGCCCTCAAGGGTCGCGACCGATACATACTCGGCCTATGGCGCGGTCTGGTCGTCCGTGTGGTGTCGGACATGCCCTACATGGAGGCGGATAAACTCGAACAGGACATCCGACAGAAGATGCTGATGTACTCGGTACCGCGCTCACGCATCGTCGTGGACTCGGACGGCAACGGCAGCTATCTCTCAGACTACATATCAGGCATCAAGGAGTTCCACGGCGGAGCTTCGGCCATCGACAGCACGAAATACGCCAACCTCAAGGCCGAATGCGCCTTCAAGCTGGCTTACTTTGTTAATAATAGGTTGATTCACGTAATTTGTAATGAAGAACAAAAAAACCGCATCACGGACGAAATGGAGGTATTGCGACAGGACAACATCGACAGTGACACGAAGAAACTATCAATCATCTCGAAGGATGAGATGAAACGGCTGCTCGGACGCAGCCCCGACACGCTCGACATGCTCATCATGGGCATGCTGAACCACGTCAAGCCACAGCTCACAGGTGGCGTCATCCGTAAAGTTAAAACAAACTATTAAATGAAATGAAAGTCAAACGATTAGAACAATTCATCAAGTATCAGTCGCTGTTAACGCAGCAGGACCTGGAACGCATCGCAAAGATAGGACGCCCCAGGCGCATACTGTTCAGGCGGACGCCACGCAACCTCGATGACCTGACCATCGGACAGCTCATCGACCTGTGGAGTATCACCAACGACTACGACCTGTTCTACGTCTCGCTGCGTGTGGTGCTGGGAGTGAAACGCTACGCCGTGGCCCGACGTGTGCGCATCGGGCGTGTCATCGGATGGATGAACTTCATGCAGGCCGAGCTTCTGCGCATAGCCGACATGTGGCGAGCCATCGAGCACGATCCCACGCCGGAGGAGTTCATGGCGGGAATAGACCGCCTCAACAGCGGCTTCTTCGGTATCATCGACGCCTACGCCAAACGCATGGGCTTCCGTGACCACGACGACGTGATGAACGTCAAGTGGATCATTATATACGAATGCATGAAGATGGATGTCGAGGGCGCGGAGTTCCAGCGCCGCCTGCAGAAACAAATCGCTAAAAAACCACGACCATGAACAACAGAGAGAAACTCAAGGAGATAGTCGAAGCCCTTGAAATGGGCTTCACTACGCAGACGGTCTACAGCGCCAACGTCACGTTGGACCAGATCGTCAAGGAAGACCGCCTCAAGATAGGCGACAAGAAGCTACCGCTGGCCATACTGATATACCCTCAGAGCGGACGTTTGATGACGGGTGCGATACTCCAGGACGTGCGCAACGTCCCCACAGCGAGGATCGTCATCGTCGACACCATGACCACGCCTGAGTCGTTCAACGAGGACGAGGCCGATATCGCTGACGCGCTGATGGACAAAGCCAAGCGTCTCTTCAACGCCGTCAATAAGTCCGGGCTCTGGAAGACCGTGACCAACGCAACGTATAACATGCTGCTGCACGTCTTCGACGCCAACATGTGCGCCGTGGAGCTGATCATGCAGCTCGAGGAGCTTGAGGGCGAGTGCTATGATTGACGAGAACCAGGTGCGCACGATACTGACCGAGGAGCTTGACGCCCTTGTCGAGCGTATCAAGACCAACCACCAGAACGCCGGACAGGTGGCCTCGGGCAAGACACGCGACAGCCTCAAGGTGGAGGTCACCTCGGGCAAGAACGTGGCCTACGGCCTTGTGACGGCGCGACCCTATTTCGCGGTACTGGAGACAGGCTCCAAGCCGTGGGACAGGATACCGCAGCGCGTGCCGAGGTGGTTCGCCGAGATAATCGGGGAATGGAAAAGGGCGAAGGGCGTGGATCTGAACGAATACGCCGTGGCGTACAACATCATACACTACGGCTCGAAGCTCTATCGTGAGGGCGGACGCAGCGACATCTACAGCAATGAGATACAGAGGACAATCGACGCCATAGGCGAGAGGCTGTCAGGTATGCTCATGGAAATAATAACGGAAACAATAAAAATCAACAAGTAAAATGAGAACAGCAACAGGAACATACACCGTAGGCGGCACGACCTACAAGTACGAGGTGACGATGCCAGAGGCCATCGTGTTCACACACTCCAACCATATATATCTCAAGGTCAGGATCACCGACGGCAATGACGACGCGGTAGCAGACCGCCAGATACAAATCACGACCAATCCGAACTGGTTCGGCTACGAGTTCCGCTACACCAACGCCAACGGTGAGCTGACCGTCGATATGGCCCGCGTCATTCAGATCATCACCGACAACGTGAAAGACGAGTTCAATATCGACTACAACGACGCCGTAACGCTCTGTCAGTCGTTGATCCGAAACATACAGTTTTACGACAAGGGTGTGCAGTTCTACAACGTACGCATCGAGACCTTCAACGGGGCCGACAGCGTGGGTGACTGCTGGATGAACTCGGCCGTCAAGGGCGCACGCCGTCTGCGCTGGTTTAAGAACTACCCGTTCACGTTCGACTTTCCAAACCTCGACGAGGTGACGCTCTCGGTCGACGGGGCCGAGGCTGCCGCATCACAGTGGCCGCTGGCTACGGCGGGCATACGTGTCTATGCGATGCAGCGTGCGAACCCGGTACTTATCAGCGCTGTGTCAAGCGCCGCGAAGAGTATCGATATCAGCGCCCTATGGTACGCCTTTGACGCAGAGGGGGTTCTGCAGTCCAATGTGACAAACCGCCTTCACGTCGACGTGGACAGCCGTCCATACAACAAAAACGCCGTATATCTCAGATGGCTGGGCGAACACGGCGAGATATACTACTGGCTCTTCCACCGCTTCCAACAGCAGCGTGACGTCAAGCTGACAAAGAACAGGCGTACGATGATCAGCGACCTCTACGACGAATACGGGCTCCTGGACACGGAGCAGATCACCGACAGCAAGGAGACCGCCACGCTGACCGTTTACAGCGAGTTCGTCGACAAGACGTTCGTCGACATGATAATGACCGTCGTCAGGTCACCGTTCGTCGATATGCTGGTGTCGTACAGCGTCAGCTATTCCTCGAGCCAGGGTAGCCAGCAGCAGGAGGAGGAGAGCACCGAAGGCAGCGAACAGACCGAGAACGCTCAGGAGGAGACGCAGCAGCAGGAGAGTGAAAACTCTGACAGTGACGCCACGCCACCGCCGACATTCACCGCACGCTGGAAACGCGTCTTGCTGAAAGAGGGCAGCTACGTCGAAGACCTCAACCGCGTGAGCGGAGCGATGCGCAACAAACAGGTCGTGCTGGTCCTCGACCTGCCTACGAAGAAAGGAGTCGAGATATGAGAAACGACATATCAATAGAGCTGATGGCCGCCAAGAGCACCTACGAGCCACTGGACCTCTCACCGGACGAGAACATCACGCTCAACTTCATCTCCAACATACTATCGAGCATTGAAGATATCACGTGCAGCGTGTCGCAGACCATCAAGGTGCCTCATACCGTCAGGAACGACCGTCTGTTGGATCTTGCCAAGGTACCGTCACACGACAGTCAGGTGGCATACAAGAAGACGCAGTGCAGGGTCTACATCAATGGCATCGACATGATAGGTCCGGCTTGGTGCTACGTCACCGACAGCGACGAGGACAGCTACTCCGTCGTCATCACGTTCGGACTGATGCAGAACCTCGGCTCGTGGATCGACAACAAACCCGGACTGCGAGACCTCGAACCCCGCGCCACAGACCAGAACGGAGACTTCTACGGCACGACGCTGGACGGTGCTATCTGGCAAAGCGGAGCTGGCAGCGGCTATTGGGTGGGATCAAGAGGGTATTCGCGCTATGACCCGGCACACCGATGGTCAACGTACTTTGGTGACTATGACTGCGGGGTGTCCGACAAGACGAAATGCAACATACACCCTTGGGTGTCGCTGCGTGAGATATACGAGAGAATTATCAGAGAGAACAATCTGTCGTTCAAGTTTCCGTCTGGCGTACTTGCGGATATGGAAAATCTTGGATTGGTATTAACACCGATGTCGAAGGGCTCAAGAGCAGCTTCATCACCCGCGCTGATTCTCAATCTCGGGAATAAGTACGACAACAGTTACGAAATGGCTTTAACACAGCCAGGCAATTACAGCTATTTCTCATACGGTAATTTCCTTCATATTGGTGACGGCGATACCACAATACATCTACCGTCAACTGATATCTATATCTGGGGCGCCGACTCTAATTTCAACGGCACCAATAGATACACATATCAGGATTTCATAGACAATATCAATACAAATAAATCGTATCTGAAATTTTATAATGGCAGCAATCTCATCTATATCTATCCGACAAAAGTTAATATAGGCGGCCGGAATCGTTTGAAATTTACATTGCCAACAAATCTACCGACCTACGCATACGAGAACCCTGGCACTCCCGTTGTGAGTGGCAGTATCCTTGGTACGTTTGTATTTACGCTCCGATCGAACGACGATAGTGATTTTTATTACTACAATCAAGAACCAAATAATGGCTTCTATGTAGGCATATATGAAAATAGCAGTTTTATCGCCGGATTAACAACGGTCGTCGAGTATAAGTTGCAGGATGTGTCGTACCCAGAATATGGGTATTATGACCTTGTCGCCAACCTCCCGGACATCACACAGGTAGACTTCATACAGGCGATATGCTGGCTCTTCGGCCTGTTCCCTTATATCGAGGATATGTCGGCGTCGGTCATCAGCTTCGTGCCCTACGAGAACGTGTTCGAGGCTATCGCCAAGGCGGTGGACTGGTCCGACAAGCTCGTTGATACCGGTCTTCCAAGCCCTAACCGCATAGCGTACACGCTTGAGGGATACGACGCTCAGCGTAACTGGATGAGGTATCAGGAGGACGAGAACGAGGCCACGCCGAACAACGACGCTTCGTACATCCCGGTGCAAGGTGATTGGCTGGATCTCGACAAGACCATCGTCGAGTTCCCGTGGGCTGCCTCGAGCGGAAACAAGATAACGCAGTATCGCATCAACGAGGACAACAACAGCGTCGAGTTCGTCGACTGCAAGTTCCGTCTCATGGCCATCTACGGAATACTGAACGACACCGTACAGGACTTCCTGGCGTCGAAAACGCTCAGCTTCCCGGCATCGCTGACCGCAGTCTCCATCTTGAGCCAGCGTTACAGCGAGCTGATGAAGTCCGTCAGGACGCCGAAGGTCATCACCGAGCACATCCGTCTCAACGAGCGAGACCTCAAGAACCTCGACTTCATAAAGCCGGTATATCTGAAGAAATACGGGCGTTATTTCGCCGTCAAGTCCATACAGTGGAGCAGTGACAGCGACACATCCAAAGTTGAACTATTAACCTTAAATCAATAGCCATGAACGAAACAGAAACACGTATCATAGAGGTGCAGATCGACAACGAAAAGGCGATTAAGTCTCTCAGCGAATACAACAAGAAACTCCAGGAGGCGAAGGAGTATGAGCAGACGCTCAAAAAACAGCTCGAGGAGCTGCAGGAAGCCCGCGTCAAGGATGTCGACAAGATAAACAAGACCAAGGAGGCGCTCATCGCCTGCAAGGAGATACAGAAGGAATACAGCCGCACGACGACTGAGCTGTCACGAGCCATCCAAGACCAGTTGAAGATCGAAAACGAACAAATCAAGAAGCAGGCCGAGGAAACGGGCAGCCTCAAAGACCTCCGGGCTGAGCTGTCGCGTGCCACGAAAGAGTATGACAGCTTGACCAAGGCCGAACGTGAGGGCGCGAAAGGCAATGAGCTCCGGAAGCATATCAACGACATCACCAACACCCTCAAGGAACATGAGGAAGCCACGCAGCGCTATTATCGCAATGTCGGCAACTACAAGTCGGCCTTGCAGCAGACGGGGCAGGCATTCAGCATGGCGGGTGTCAACGCCAACGTGTTTAACAAGGCGTTGAACGTACTCAACGCCAACCCTTTCGTCAAGATCGTCACTATCATCGTCGGTGTGCTGGCTGCTGTCGTCAAGTCATTCAAGAATAACGAGGAAGCATCGATGCGGCTCAAGGAAGCTCTCGCTCCCCTGCAGCCTATCATCGACGCCATAAAACGGGGCTTCGAGGCGTTTGCGGGCATACTTGTCACCGTCGTGAAGGGTGCCATCGAGGGCATCACACAGGCCGTCGGCTGGATGCTGCAGAAGCTCCAAGACCTCGGCAACTGGTTTGGTGCCGACTGGCACTTCGCCGACAGGTTCAAGGAAATGCAGAAGGAAGCGACCGACGCGTATCTCAAACTGGCGATGCTGGAGAACGCATACGTCAAGAAAAAACGCAAGTGGGTGACGGAGTCGGCCAAGCTGGACAGAGAGATAGCAGACCTGCGCGAGAAGGCATCCGACAAGGAGAAATACACCGCCGAGGAACGTCTGAAGTATCTCGACCGCGCGATAGCTCTCGAGACACAGAAGGCCGAGCAGGAGAAGAAACTCGCGGAGATGAACCTCAAGATATTGCAGGAGAAGTCGAAACGCACGGCCAACAGTGCCGAGGAAAACGACAAGCTGGCCGAGGCTGAGCGTAAGGTCATCGAGGCCGACACCAACCTCTCGAACGTGAAACGCAACCTCAACAAACAGCGTCAGGCAGCCGTTGACGCTATCAAGGCGGAAGCGGCCGCAGCGGAGAAGGAGGCGGAAGACTATCAAAAGCTCGTCATACAGGAGACACAGAAGGCGGAAGATGCGCTCAATAACCTCATCAAAGATGCCATCGAGAAAAGGACGAAGATAGAGAATACCCGCTATGAACGCAGCAAACAGGAGCTGCAGGCGAAGATGGATGCCGAGAAGGCCGCCCACAGCGAGGAGACCGAGCTCTATAAGGCTTATGCCCAGCAGATGGAGGCTCTTGAGACCGAGCACACGAACAAGATGCAGGAAATCTCCGTCGAAGCGGCACAGAAGCAAGCCGAACAGCGTGCCCTCGAATGGCAGAACCGCATCAACGAGGCGAAGGTCAAGGGCGAAGACTACCTGAAGCTCGAACTCGAACAGTTGGAGGAGCGTCTCAACACGCTCTATCAGTACGAGGAGGAGGCCGACGCCGAGTTCAAGGCGCGTCAGCTTGAGGCACAGGAGGCGTATCTCGAGAAGAAGAAAGAGATGGCCGACGCCGAGATGCAGATCGAGAAGTCAAAGTTCCAGGCCACGGCCAAGTTCGCCAACCAGCTCTCAGGCATCTTGGAGCAGATGGGCGAGGACAACAAAGAGGCCGTACAGCTGGCCAAGGTGCTTGGTCTTGCCGAGGTTGCCATCAACCAAGGTGTCGCCATTTCCGAAGCAGTGTCGTCAGCGACAGCCGGTGACCCGTACACCGTAGCCTTGAGAATAGCATCTGCAGTGGCGGCCGTCGTGGCGTCGTTCGTGTCGGCCTTCCAGTCGATCAACAGCGCGAAGTTCGCCAAGGGCACATCCTTCGTGCAGGGACCAGGCACGGAGACCAGCGACAGCATCCCCGCAATGCTCTCCAAGGGCGAGGGCGTGGTTACGGCCAAGGCCAACCGCAAATATCCCGGACTGGTGCAGTACATGAACGACACGGCCGAGGGTCTGTATAACCCGCTGTACAGCGCCCTGCGTGTGCAGCCTAATGTTGGCTCGCAATACTCGAGCACCTACTATCAGAACACCTATACACAGACGGCGTCGAGCCCCGACCTCGAAGCCTTCGCACAGGTTCTCGGCCTCGAGATGGCGAAACTCAACATCAGCGTCGGCGTCGACGAGATACAGCGCGTGTCGAAGAAATACGCTCAAGTGAAGGAACTGTCAAAAGTCAACTGATTATGACGCTGTACGATTTGATGATAGGCAATATCGACGCTCTGCGTGAGCTGAACCGCGCAGGCGTGAAGATCGGTGACATCAACTACATCGACGCGTACGCTGACATCCTCCGCATGAAGCGTGAAGGCGAGAAGATGACCTATATCATAGCCAAGGTGGGAGCGGAAAGGAACATCCCGGAACGCTCCCTCTGGCGCGTCCTGCGCAAGTTCTCGACAAGGGTCTGACCCTCAGCGTCTTGTAGTGTCTTTTTTTGGCAGTGCTTTTTCGAGCCCTCGTATCCGTTTTTTTGCTTCCTTTGTATGCTTAATGCAGACAACCAAAAAAATCACGGCACATGATCATTAAGATTAATCGAGAAATCGCATCTGAAGACGACCGCATCCGCCTATGGTTCGAGTGCGGCCGGGACTGCGTGTCGTTTGACCAGATTGATGAGGCTATCAGCTATATGGATCCGGCGGACGACACTATCGAACTGCACATGAACTCCCTCGGTGGTGACTGCGACGAGGGCTTCATGATCTACGACAAACTACGTGCGACTGGCAAGAAGATTAAGGCCGTAATACAGGGCAAGTGCGCATCGATGGCTTCGGTCATCCTGCTCGCTGCCTCGGAGCGTACAGCCTTCCCTCACGCCAGCCTGCTGATTCACAAGCCGTATCTCTCGTTCAGTACAAGTCATTTCAGCCTCTCGGACGCTGAAAACTACAAGGCACAGCTTGAAGACCTGACCGAGAAGATACTGAGTATCTACGAAGAGAGGACAGGCACTGCCCGCGCGGTGCTTGAGCCGTTAATGGATGCCGACCAGGAGATGTCGGCCGAGAAGGCCATGGAGCTGGGTTTCATACACACGATCCTCACTCCGGCATCAGCATCCGCTTACACTAATCAACTACCTAAAACAAAAAAAATGGCAAAACAGGAAAAAGTCAGTAATTCTTTACGTGACAGAATTCTCAAGTCACTTGGTCTTTCAATGAAAGATGTCAAGGCATCCGACCTGGTGCTCGAGGCTGAAGACGGCACACAGATCACGGTCGACATCCCGGACGGAGATGAGCCGAAGGTAGGCGACCCAGCCTCACCAGACGGCACCTTCACACTCACAGACGGCCGCACCGTCACCATCGAGGGCGGAGTCATAACCGAGATACAGACCAGCGAGGAGGTATCGGAAGCCAAGCTCAAGGAGAAAGACGAGGAGATCGCCCGTCTCAAGGAAGAGAACGAGAAACTCAAGGAAAACAACGCGGCACTTGAACAGAGCAAGGCCAACGCGAAGACCGAGGCCGACATCGAGGCGCTCGACTTCGTGACAAAAGCTGGCGGACTCGACAAGCTCAGACAGATGGCTTCGTCATACAGCGTCCAGTCACGCAGACACAACGACACGACTCACGAACCCGAGAAGAAATCGATGCTCCGTGAGGAAATCGAAAAGAGAATGCAAAAACGCAGTGGTAAACAAACAGAAGAGAAATAGCTATGAATTTAGACCTTTCAAACCTTATGCCTGACAAACAGGCCATCAGAGACATCAACCAGTTGGTGTTTCTCGATATGATGGAGCCCGGCAAGCTCGACCTCCTGCTCGATATCGTGACAGGTGTCCGCAACGGATCGCGTTACGGCGAAATCGGAGAGCCAGGCGAACTCATCGAAGCAGCACAGGGCTGCAACCCAACCTATAACAAGAGCATGATTCCGACCTACGAGACCGTATGGAACATCTCCGAGTTCGGACTGTACGAGGAGCTTTGCGCTGATGAAGTCATCGGCACCATCATGAAGTACAGCCGCGATAACGGCATCGATGCCAACGACATCACAGCCGACGAGTTCCAGACCAAGATTCTGGTCCCGTTGCTCGAGAAAGCCATCGCCAAAGACATCTGGCGCAGCGCGTTCTTCAACGACGTCAACGCCACCGTCTACAGCGGCAACAACACCTCGGGCCAGCTCGAAGACAGCAAGAACGCCAAGAAGTGGAACTGGTGCGACGGCATCTTCAAGCGCTTGAACGCAGCCGTGGCTGACGGACAGATCGCTCACGTCAACATCGCAGCCAACGAGGAGGCGACATACAAGCTCCAGAAGTCGGCATTCTACATGACACAGGGTGCAGCGACCGACGTCCTCGACGAAATGATCATCGAAGCCAGCGGTTTGCTCCGTGGCGCTGAAGACCAGCGTATCATCTGCACACAGTCATTCGCCGACGCCTTGAAGCTCGACATGCGCAGAAAATACAACATCGACCTCGCATGGGAGAGCGTGTTCGCAGGCTTGCAGGTAACGAAATACGACGGCATCGAGTTCATCGCAGTCCCGATGTGGGATGAGATCATCCGCACCTGCTTCGTCAACCCTTCACACCACAAGACAGCATGGCTCAACCCTCACCGTGCCATCTACTGCACCAAACGCAGCCTGAAGCTCGCCACCGAGAACAACGGAGGCAACAAGGATGTCCAGGGCAACGCACTCCCGGGCAACTTCGCTCAGCTGAAGATTTGGTTCAACGAGGACAGCGAGGTTACACGTTTCAAGGTAAAGGATACCATGGGCACAGGTCTCTACGACCCGCGTCAGATCGTTTACGCATACTAAACAGAGGAGGTCATCATGTCACATTGCGCAACATTAATCAGCCAAGGTTACGAGAAGGCTTGCACCCGTAAGGCCAAGCAGGGATACAAAAAGGAATGTATCCTCATCAACTATGATGACATCGACTTCGCAAACATCGTCCGCAACGCATCGCCAGGCAGCGAGAACCTCGTGACCACACTGCCGCTATTCACAGGCAAGCAGGGTTACGCCATCAACCAGTTCTTCAAGCCGTTCCAAGGCTCGGGACGCTCGTTCGTGCGCGGAACCTACATCGGCACATGGACCAAGAAGCTGGGATTCGTCACACTGACGAAAGACCAGGCTCAGAACCTCAACCTTCATGACGGCCTCGCCAACGGCAAATTCGTGGCCATCATCCAGAATGAGGACATGGGCAGCGACAACAAGTGTGCCTTCGAGATCCTTGGCCTCACCAACGGCTTGACACTCACCAGCTGCGAGAACGACCCGTACAGCGAGGACGTCTACAACGGTGACATCTTCTCACTCGAGGAGACAGGTGCTGATGAGTCGGCCATCTACCTCTGGAACACCAGCTACGCCACCACCAAGGCTGCATACGAATCATACAAAACTCCGGTATCGGTACAATAACGGACTACGGCAATGGACAGCTCTGAGATGAAATACAGATTGCAGGCTCTGCGGCTCGGCACCGACGACGGCGCCTTCACCGACGACGAAAAGACGTTCATCGACGAGGCGTACCGCTCCGTCATGGGCTGCGGCGTGAGGGTGTGCAACTGCCGCAACAGGTACACCGACGCGGTTCTGGAGCTGTTCGCTGTCCTTAAGATAAGGAGAAAAAGTATGGGACGATATCATCTTAACGCAGGCGTAGTGATATTCCACGAGAGTGAATACTACACGAACCACAGTCTCACGGACGACGTCGCCGAGGCTTATCTCAGGAAACACCCCGACGCTTTCGCGCAGTTCGGGCTCACCGAGGCTCCGTCATTCGACGAAGAGCAACATGATGACGCCCCGAAGACGGACGACGCCAACGAGACACCGACAAAAACAGGAAGAAAAACAAAAAAATAACAGACCATGAAGATAAGCATCGCACGCATGACGCCACAGCCTTTCAAGGTGTCGTACATCTCGAGCCTCGGCATACAGAGCTACGACATCGACAACCTATACCCGCAGAACGCGCGTAAGATCATCAAGGCGAGCAAGAACGGTATGACCTGTCTGACCAGGTTTATCGACTTTATCGAGGGAAACGGAGTGCATGACGATACTCTCGCCATGTTGAAGGTCAACCGCAAGAACCAGAGGCTTGACGACATCAACGAACTCGTGGCGAGCGACATGGGCTATTTTTACGGCTTTGCCCTTCATGTGAACTACAACGTATTGGGTCAGATAGTGGAGTTACAACATGTGCCTTTTGAGAACTGCCGCCTCGCCGAACCCGATGCCCTTGGCAACGTGACCAAGATCGTAGTTCATCCGGACTGGACAGGACACAGGACACGCAACGGGAAAATCGTAGCCGTGAAACGCGACAACTGTGATTATATCGACGTCTTCAACCCAGACCCGAAGGTCGTTATGGCTCAGATCATAGCCGCCGGAGGTATTGACAAATACAAAGGCCAGATATACTATTACAGCAGCGACGGCTATATGACATACCCGTCGACAAAGTATCACAGCGTCCTCAACGACCTGTCGACTGACGCCGGATGCAGCACCATCATGAACCGCAACGTCAAGAACAACTTCCTGCCTTCGGGCATCCTGGTACACTACGCCGAGAAGAAACCTGTCAAAGAGAACGACCTCGTACATGGCGAGCCCGTTTACGAGGACACGGGTGACGGATTCTTCGATGCGATAAAGAGCGTACAGGGTGACGAGAACTGCGGTAAGATACTCGAAGTCACCATCGAGAATGAGAAGGAGAAACCCGAGTTCATCGAGTTCCCGGCTCATAACTTCGACAAGGATTTCACTGCCACGACGAGCACGATAGAGGATAGTATCTATGCGGTGTTCAATCAAGAGAACTTCCTCTGCATCCGCAGGGGCAAGCTCGGATTCAGCGGTCAGGTGAGCGAAGACGCCAAGCGCGAATACGCCCAGCTCGTGAGAAAGATCCAGCGCCACATAACCATGGCGTACATGGATGTCTTACAGCACTGGGCGGAGCCTCTGGCCGTCGTTCCTACATTCGACGCGCTCACCGTCGAGTCGCTCGTCGAGTCTGTCACTTCAATAGCACCAAACAACGCAAACGATGAATAACGACGACAAATTCACATTCTTTGCCTGGACGGCAGGCCAGAACGGTGTCGACAAGGTCTTCACCGTCAGTGAGACACCGCAGGTCGGAGACACCGTATATACAAGTCCTAACGTGGAGAGCGAGGACGTGATATCGGCTGTCGTGGACAACACCATCACCGTGTTGGACAAGACCTACAACCGCGCCAACGACAAAGACGAAACCGTGGACCTGTTCCATCACATCATAACCGAGAAGGAGATGTACGAGCTCACGAGAGCGAATTACATGGATTCGGCCCACTGTGAGACATTCATCGAGGAGGCCGAGATGATGTATCTCAAGGGTGTGCTCGGTGACGAGCTGTTCCTTGACCTCACCATGACGCCACTGAGCGGAAAGTACACCCTGCTGCTGGACGGCGGGCGTTACGAGTGCGACGGACATGTGCGCTACTTCAAGGGCTTGAAGAAAGCGCTGGCGTACTTCGCCTATGCCCGTGCCGTGAAGTCCGGGAGTAACGTCTCGACGCGCTCGGGCAATAAGACCAAGCGCAACGAATACTCCGAGGATACGCAGTTTCAGGACGTGAACATGCAGTATCGCGAAGCCTTCGAAGTGGCCGACCAGTATCTCGCCGACTGCGTGGCGTACATCAAGACCGACACCGTCACGTTCTCACGCTTCAAGACTGGGAGACAGCACTCTCCACATTCAATTCAAGTAAGAATAATAGGTAAATAAACACAGTAATCATGAAAAACCAGATTGTAAAACTATCAAATGACTGCACATTGAAGCTCAGCTTCCTCGACAAGTTCGGAAGACCCATCAAGCTCAATGACATCGCCTCTCTGGTGTGCCGTCTGAACCGTCCGGGCTCACTCGCACAGCAGACACCATCAGCAAGCATGAACCTCGTCAACAACGAGGTGACCGTCGCCCTGACCTACGCCTCCAACCTCACGGCTGAGGGCGAATACATCCTGGAGTTCGTCGCCACAATGTACGACGGCACCGTCCTCAACGCAGGTGAGATGCTCGTCAAGGTCGAAGCCAACACCGTTTCGGCAGCGACATCATTCCATACCACGATGATCTTCGACGGCTACTACGACTTCAACTACGTCAACCACAAGAAAGATGTGGCTGACGGCGGTACTGTCGTAGTGAAGGACGGTGATGTCATCACAGGCACCGACATCGATGCCGCGACATTCTCATACGACGTCAATGACTCGTTCAACGCCGTGGCATTCATCACCTTCAAGTCAGGCGCCGCAACACACGCCATGACCTTCCCGGCCAGCTACAAGAAGACCGTCACACCGTCGACAGCGGCCAACAAGACGTACATGTTTAAGTGGGAAAACGGCGTGCTCGTCATGGCATCCGAGGTGTCCTAACCAACCGATCAACCCTTGCAATGCCGCTTCCTGCCTACGGGTGGCGGCATTGTTTAAAAATGAGAAGATATGAAAGTAGATTATGATATCGACAGCACCGGGAAGTCGACAAAAACATTCCCGGTATGTAACACGTCGGGCGTCTTGTACATCGAGACAGAGGCACCGACACAGGTGCGCTTCTACTTTGCCGTGAACGGCAAGCCCGAGACACCGTATTTTCAGAGCCTCTATGTTAGTGGGAAGCTCAACGAGAATATGATCAACATGCCTCTGCGTGCGAGAATGCGCATTGAGGCCGACCAAGTAATTAATAGCTGCGTAATTGATTGGAACGACGTAAATCATTAGAATTATGGATTTTGCAGGAATTAGAATACAGGTGCTGAAACCCAGCGGGGAATGGGACAGCACGAGACAATATACAGCTATGGACGAGGTGTCGCGTAACGGCAGCTCGTACATGTGCGTCTTCGACGTGACGGAACCCGGAACACCGCCCGAACAAGACCCTCTGCACTGGCAGATCATAGCCAAAGGCGCTGATACCCCCGTGTTCACGGTTACATCGATAACAGGCGGCAAGCGTATCACGATCACGGTGGGCGAGGAGGTTACGGTCGTTGACTTATACGATGGCATCGTATCGCCGTCGGGTCTCTACCCGGAGATGACCGTAGGCGACATCACGCCGGATATCGACACGCTCATCGACTATGAGTCGAAATACATCATACAGCCGACAGGAGGCGATGTGGACATCGTGACGGGCGAGGGACAGCTCGTAAGCATCTGCGGAAACCTCGACGAGAACTACAACCCGTTTATGGCCGACCAGTTCGTCAGCACAGGGGACAACCTCGTCGACCCGTCGCAATACCTCAACATCGGCGACAACAAGGGCTATTATTTCCCGGTCGTCAAGGGTGAATGGGGGGAATACGGCACAAGCAACAAGAATAACGGATACATCGTCATCGGAGGCACTCCGGTGGCCGTATATTACAGTGCACAGAAGCCGACAGCCTCGAGCTACGGCTCAGCATGTCCTACACACACCGACCACGGCAACACGTACTATCTGCCAGGCGATGACGGATGGCTGATCGTCGTGATGAGTGACGACGTCATCCCGGCATGCCATATCGTATGGAACAACGAGAAGGACACCGAGGCAGGGACATTCGGCAACACGGTCAAGGACATCCCCGCTCCTCACACATGGGGCTGGGCGAGGCTCGTCGGCCCGGAATACACGGTCATTGACGAGACAAACCTCCGTGATGCCAAGCAGTACCCGCGTATCGGGCTTATCATGTTAGGCGATATCGCAGAGTCGTCATGGGCAGTCACCACCGAGGTGGGAGACCAGACCACGACCTACATCTTCAAATACACGTTGCCTACGGCTACGGCCACGAAGATGAAGCAGTACGGTATCTGGGGCAGTAACTATGCTGACCTGGAAGTTGACCACGCCGACGGCAAGCTCGTCGTCAAATCAACCACAATCACCACAGCTGCCGCATTGGTCACAGCGTTGTCGGGCAAGAAGTTCTTCTACGAGCTTAACACCGTCACCCCGGTGGCTATCGACCCGGCAGTAGCCGCAGCCTTGTTGGCCAACGTGGTCAACAACTTCGGTCTCTCGTACTTCCTCAACAACGGCGAACTCGCCACCGTCAAGGCATCGGTCACCGAGGCGTATCACCTTACAGGCAAGGGGCGTCTGTTCGACGGCCTTGCACGTATGACGATGATCGAGGGGGTGGTCGCACAGGCACTGAACACACTCAACATTCGTCACAATGCCTTTGACGCCAAGCTGAGAACGGAGATTTGTCAATGGTTGGTGTTGTCGGCGCAGAACAACAAACGCATGAGAAAGGCTCTTGCCGGACTGTTCAAACGCGAAGGTTCTGGATCACCGATAACCAACGGCATCACTCCGGACTTCACAGGCGAAGAGTATTACGACAAGACGAACGACAAGAAGTACGAGTCATTCGGTAACTCGTCACCGAGTGACTGGGAGGTTATGAATTAAAAAATCTTTGGAGTTATGGCAAAAGAATCAATATTTCAGTACGATAACAGAGAGGACTATCTCTCTGCCAACAACAGGCCCACCGATCAGTCGACAGTGAGTCTCGTAGGCTCCGAGGTTGAGTATAAGGGCGTAAATGTCATCGTGGCCGCACTGCCGCAGAACTGCGAAGTCGGTGACATGCTCATATACGACAAGCAGGAGCTGAAGCACAAGATTTTGAAGATGGCCACCTACGACGCCTCAACATTTGACAGCGACCGCTATATCAAGTCTGACGCACTGTGGCACCGTAACGTCATGAACGTGGGTCTCTTCCTTTACAAAGGACAGGATACTCAGCGTTGGGCTGCACAGTGCGAGTTTGAGCTTTCGGGCTTGGATCTCACACAGGCGGGCTCGTTCTCGTTCATCTCGACAGGGTATCAGGCTAAGGCCGAAGCAACAACAATCGCATGGGCTGCCAACGACACCCTGGCCAGCGTCTTGGCACAGTTCACGACAGGCAACGGTGGTGTCATAGGCAACGCGTCATATAACAGTGCTGCCATCGACGGGTCATCGATCATCATCATGGTCGGTGGCACGGGAACGAACAACATCACCATCTCGGACAAGACAGGCGGCGCGGCCGACTTGGCTCTGACCGACTACTCGAAGGTCTGCAAGATTGGCGACACCTTGGTGAGCGACACCGATACACACCGCTCGTTCGAGGGCTCGACTGTGGCAACCTGCTTCCCGGGCATAGCCAGCGATCTGCTCCCGGTGACAACTGCGAGCTATACCGTACAGGGTATCAACCGTCCGTACAGATGCGGCGTCGCGTTCCAGATATTCAAGGCGTACTGCACCACAAGCGGCTCTTCGACATTTGTCGACGACACCACAAGCGGCTCGGTACTGCCTATGACCTTGGCGAAGTTCAACGCCTGCGCCACGTCAGAGGTAGAGGCCGAGGTCGCCTGCTACAACCGTCATAATGGAGACTACGACGACTATCTCAGGGGGGCGATGATAGACACCGACTGTCTCAAAGGCACTGTCGGGGATGCCTATCAGAACTTCGGCAAAGAGGGTAAGCTGCTCGCGTCGATATTCTACAAGGACCACAACGACGAATGGAAGCCGTGTTATCCGGCCGCCTATCAGGCATCGCTCTGGGGTGTCACTGTCGCAGGTTACACCACGGGCTTCGAGCCGGGTAACATCTACCTGTCGGATTCGGATGAGCTTGTCGGTTATATGAACGATGACATACGTCTGAAACTCAACCCGTTCATCACTGCTGTAGGCGGTACCACGTTAGGAGGCTCGAGCCTCTGGTCATCGTCTCAGTACTATGGCTACAACGCTTGGTACTTCTATGCCACGTATGGCACTCTGTACTACTACATCAAGGTGTTCAGATACGGGGTTCGCGGTTCCCTCGCTTTTCAATTCTTATAATCTTTAACCTTATGCCTTGCGCCCTCAAAAAGCGCAAGGCCGTAAAAAATAACTGTCAACCATGGCCGAATACAGTAAAGAGGCGGAAATCATCAAAGCGATTGAGATATTCTCAACGGAGTATTTCAAAAATAACGATGTTAAGAATATACCTCACGAACACAAGTACACGCTTGGCGAATTTGTGAAAAACGCCATACTTGAAATGGACAAGGTCTTCTGTATGGGTTGGAAATCAACCGCGCCGGAAGACAAGCTCAGATACTATGAACATGCGAGCGGATTGTTGATGTTCATCCAGCATAAACTCAATATGATGAATGACATGTGTATAATCACCAACAAGAACAAGGCTGTTTTCGACATATTGACACGAAAAATAGACAAGCAACTGCTGGGTATGGCGAACTCTATGCGTAGTAAGATCAAACTCGCAAAGAGGCGGAGCGTCAGGGATGCGGAGTCCGCTGGCGGTGAACTCGATAATTAAAAGGACATTCTACTGCAATTATGGAGAGTAAATGTAGTCATATCATTAAGAATGGGCAGTGCTCGAACCTCTGGTCATCGTCTCAGTACAATGGCAACAACGCTTGGAACTTCAATGCCACGAATGGCACTCTGAACAACAACAACAAGATGAACAGAAACGGGGTTCGCGGTTCCCTCGATCTTGATTTCGATGAAGCCGTATCACAGCAGTTCCTGTCTTTATACGCCGACTATCTCGACGATTACAGAGCCACGCGCAAACACAAGAGAAGCAAGAACTCACAGCTTGACTTCGAATACAATCTCCAGGACTATCTCATACAGATGGTATACGATATCTTCATGCGCCAATACATACCGAGCCCTTCCAGCCTGTTCGTTATCACCGACCCGACACTCCGGGAGGTGATCGCGGCTTGGTTCGGCGACCGTATTCCGCAGACAAGGGTCGTGCGCAACATCATGCCTCTGCTGGAGCAGAATTACTTTCATAAGGACAGTTATTCGTGCAGAGCGGGCAAGGGTGGCTTGAGGGCTGTGCAAAACCTTGTGTGGTACATACGTCAGGAGACAAACCACTACACGAGACCAGTCTGGCTTTACAAGTTCGATATCAGGAGCTTCTTCATGTCCATCGACATGAACATCTTCTTCCCGGTGTTCGTGGATCTTGTCAATAAGTATATCACCAACGAGACTCTGCGTGATGAGCTGCTGTATACCTCACGCATCATCTATCTCGGCTACCCGCAGGAGCACTGTGAGTTGAATTCGTCACCGGAGCTGCTCCGCAGGGTCGAGGAGGGAAAGAGCCAGAGGCACAAGACGAACAACGTCGGTCTGCCTATTGGCAACATTACCAGCCAGATGCTGTGTCTGATAGTGACCACGTTCATACTGATGATGCTCGAGGAATACGGGCTGAAGTTCGTTCACTATACGGACGACAACTGCGGCATCATCCGTGACGTCGAGAGCTTCATGAAATTCATGCGGTGGCTTAAGAACGAGGTATGGCAGCGTTGGCACCTGCAGATACACCCGTTCAAGTTCTACCTCCAGTATTACAAGAAGACGATCAACCTGCTCGGCTATAAAATCAAGTACGGTTTCCTGCTTCTGCCTGGCGACAGACTGGTACACAACTTCAAGTGGAAAATTGAATGCGCCATACGCAAGGCGGAGACTTATCCGAACTACATCTATTTCACAAAGGAACACTTCGCCGGAGTGCTGTGCAGTTATCTCGGCTCACTCAAGCATACGGCCAGCTATAACCTGCGCAAGGAACAGATGACGCTTATCGCCGCGTCAAGGTGGGGCAAGGTGCTCGATATCGACACGGAGAATTACTACAAGGTGGCCGTCAAGCCTTACTATACCAGTTTGGCTTACGCCGTACGTCAGAACAAGAAAAGAAAGAAACAATTAAAATCTTACTACAATGAACTCATCAGAAATTAAGGAGAAAATCAACTCCAATAAAGGCGCTGTCAAAGAGCGTAAATTGGAGCTCAAGGACAAGGACTACGTCGGACACAAGATCCTTGACGCCATGGCCGGCGTTCTCAGTCAGCCGTCGCCTACAATCGGCAAACTTGCAACAGCGGTACAGGGCGTTTTAGAGCAATATCCGGACTATCTCTCGAGCCGTCAGCAACAGCGCACCGAGATCAACGACCGTCAAAGCGCCATCGAGGAGCTGAGCCAGATGACTCCGGACGAGGAACCGCTCGACGAATAATCAAAAAAAACGCTTGGCCATGTCAGAAATCATTAAAAAAGCGACAATCCACAACTGGGTGTTCTGGGTTTGTCTGATAGTCAGTCTCGGATTGGGCATCACCGGCTTCTTTATGCCACCGCAGGCGGAGGTACATGGTACCGTTTTGACATTGATAGGCGAGCTCTTCGCCTTTGCTACGCTTGGCGTTGTAGGGCATGCCATAGATAAGGGCATCGATGTTAAGCTGAAACACGGTAACACCGAGGCGACGATAGGAGATTTAAACAAGTAAAGCTATGACCAGACAACAGATTCTCAAAGACCCGTCCTTCCGCTTCAACGTCAAGGAGTTCGTCTGCCCGCATATCTACGAGCGTTTCGGCTCTTCGGCGTGGAACTACATCGACAAGAACCTGCTCGAGGTGATCCTATGGATACGCAAGACGCTCAACCGGCCAATGACCATCAACAACTGGGGCAGTGGCAAGTCGTACTCCCAGCGTGGCATGCGATGCAACCTCTGCCAGGAGGTAAAGGACAAGAAGCAAGCCTATCTCTCAGCTCACGTCCTCGGTCAGGGTGTCGACTTTGACGTGCAGGGTATGACGGCCATGGAGGTTCGCAAGTGGATCGACGACCACAAGGACCAACTACCACACAAGATCAGGCTCGAGAAAACCTGCAATGGCGTGGAATGCAGTTGGGTGCATCTTGACGTAAGAAACGAGACAGCCGAGAAAATCGTTTATTTTAACGGATAAGTGAGCGATGAAGACTGTCAGAATTATCATAGTATCGGCAGTGATGCTGTTGCTGGCATCACTGCTCGGCTTTATAGTGGGGTGGACGGCAAGAGACCGGGAACTTCAGGACGATACCCATACGGATGTCGAGGTCGTCGAGCGTGACTCCACGATATGCAACCCCGTCAAGGAAGACTCGACCGTCGTCGGCACCATCCTGGTGCCTATCGTTGGTGCGGGTCACACTCCGTCGACGCCAGGCATCATCCCGACAGGGAACACTCAATACGTTCACGACACAATCACGGAACACGACACCATATATGCGGCGATACCGGTGAGCGCGTTTCACTTCACCGACCCGCTGGCCGACGTATGGTGTACGGGGTTTAATATCAGGATGGACAGCATCCGCGTCAAGCAGAGAGACATCTATATCACGCAGACCACTACGGTCAGAGCGAGGGAATATCACAACACGCTGGGTGTGATGATAGGCTTCGACGACGTGTCGTTGCTCTACACAAGGAGGTTCGGCCGGGTGTCGGTAGGCTTCTCGGGAGGATACACCTACCGCAGGGAGCCCGTAGTGCGAGGCTTTGTCGGGTGGAACTTCTGAAAAAATATTTTTCAGTTTGCCGTTGAGCGTAATATTATTTTTCATATCTTTGCACCGTCTTTCGATAAGAGACACTCTTTTTTAAGTTTTAGCCGAAGCGTCAGCCTCGGCTTTTTTAATTGTTTTTGTGCAGAAGTTTACAAACTGTTTACAAATTCAAGCCTTTGTAAAATACAAACTATTGACGCATAATGACATAAAGCCAAAAACACGCCTGCCTGTCACGCAGGAGGTCGACGGTTCGAGCCCGTTCGGCACCGCAAAA
>Ga0265298_10002285_pt1 | contig 26907 bp, 62 predicted proteins | sample AusTroGonzalo_MG_3_FD_193486 | JGI IMG/M metagenome (GOLD analysis project Ga0265298, IMG submission 193486) | Bovine rumen microbial communities from tropical cattle in Woodstock, Queensland, Australia - Gonzalo_01 | ecosystem: Host-associated > Mammals > Digestive system > Stomach > Rumen ...
GTAACAATTACAGGAACTATTCCATTCAAGGAAGACCGATTTGAAGAAATTGGCAGTATTCATACATCAGATGAAAGAGCTCTTATGATTGAAACATACTATGTGGATAAATTCACAGAAGTAGTATATTATGTTAACCTTATGGACATTAAAAAGGGCAATATTGTAACTTCTATAGCATTTCCTTTATTGAATGTAGATGGTACTCCTGTTATTAAGGACCAATTTCTACGTAATAAATATAGAAAGTAATAGTATCTATATAAGGATAACATATAAGACATTACTACTATATAGAGATAAATAACAATAAAGGATATAGATATAATACAATATATAGACAAATCTATATAGATAAATATACTATATAAGCATAATATAATATATAAATATATAACATATAAGCATATAGCATATAGATATAAGTATAGAGCTATATATACAAAATTTTGTGCAAGGGCTCGTATGTATTTTTTAAAAAAAGGCCACCCCGGGGGTAGGGCCTTTATTTTTTACCCGGAAAGAAGGACAAAAAAGAGGCCTAGACGTTTCTAGTAGACAAAATATCTAGGAATGATTCCTAGTTGGAAAAAATCTTGTGCACGACATCATACTCAAAAACTGAGACAGGGCCACCCCCAGGTAACTCGAATCCACCATAAAAAAGTCCACCCAAAAGCCAGCCACCGAAAATGTTTTTGAACCAGAATACTTTTCCAGGAGAGACCTGGTAGGAGAGTAATCTGGGAGAGGAAAGTAGTAGGTGGCTTTTCTACTAGGTGATAGTTCTAGAAGTGAGGCCTAGTATATGAATGGCCTGTCTAACTCTTCTAGTTAGAATAAATAGTGGGGGGAGTATAGTATGTATAGGGGGCCTATGACCTATTTGTTGTAGGATATAGTCGTAGTAGGAGTGTTTAGCCTACCATGTTAGGAACACCAGCGTTTGCACAGGCTATGTCTCTCATAGTTGTTCTCCATGCTGAGAGTTCCTTAGCACGACCATAGTCTGAGCCTGATAACCAGCCTGAGCTTGCTTTGCATGCGAGCTGGTCAGCTTCATCTCTGGTCTTCTCCAGCTGTTCAGCTTTGGTATAGTCACCAGCTTCCCAAGCATCGTGGATCATGTTGGAGAGTTTGTCGTGGCAAGATTCCAGGTTGAATCTGATGTTCTCTGATACTGGGTAGTGCTTAACTCCGTTGATAATTTTAAGTGCCATAGTAATACCTCACTTAGTGTTATTTGTTTACATATATAATATGTAGACAATATCTACAGAGTATAAAACTATTAGAGAAAAAATAAAACTCTACAGACTTATCTAATCTGTAGAGTTGATCTTTTAGATATGATGGAACGTAGCATTGATTACTTTGTTACCAGGCATGGGTGTGTTACCCATAGTTGGGCAGTCCCAATACCAGTTGATGCCCCCTTTTCGAAGGGTAGCATATGTTGTACTTGAGCATCCCGTATCCCCGTGCTTAATTGTAATAATATAGCATCCTCCGTCAACTGGATTTACAGGAATTCCGTTCTCGTTTAATTTTTCAGACATAGTGATTGTCTCCATTCAGATATTATTTGTTTACACATATAATATGTGGATAATATCAGAAGAGTACAAAAACTCTACAGACATTTCTGACTTGTAGAGCTTTAATTTTATTAGAGTATAGATGCGTATTCAGATACGAGCTTATCAGCTTCTGTGTTGGATGGAATCATTACATTATCCCATGGAGTATGCTTCAAGATCTGCTTTAATCCCTTTCTGATTGATGGATCATAGTTCATACAAACCAGCTCATGTGCACACCAAGCTTTAACTAAGACTTTATTAGGTGCTTTGTCTTTGTGTGACTGAACGAAGTTGTTGAGCAAAGAAACAGCTGTATTCATATTCTTGCACATCTGTGGTGCTCTAACTCTATTTGATGATGTGATCATTTTAACGCTTGAACTTTTAACGCCAACCAAACACTGATTTACTGCCATATGCTTAACCTTCCTATTTGTTATTTGTTTTACATATATAATATGTGTACAGTTCTGTAGAAGTATAGAACAAATAAAAAACTTTCTAGTCTTATTGAACTAGAAAGTTTTTATAGAAGAACTATTCTTCGTCTTCTGAGCCGTCTTCGTATCCTTCTTCGAAGCCAGCCTTCTGAAGAGCGCGAGCTTTCTTAATTTCATAAGCAATGAAAGCCGAGCCGTCCAAAATACCAGAGATCATACCGATGATTCCGATCCAGCCCCATGGGTTTACTGGAATGATTCCTTTGTAAGCCAGAGCGCTGAGTGTAATACCAGCTGCTGCGAATACAACATCAGCTACTTTCATAGCTTTCCAAACCTTTGCATTTCTAATCATAATTCTTTTCATAGTCGAACCTCACTAAAGTTATTTTGTTTACATATATAATATGTGAATATATCTATAGAAGTACAAAAAATAGAAAAACTCTTCTAATCTGACAAACTAGAAGAGTTTAGTAAACAAATATTTATGAGGTGAACATTATTAAAATCTGAATGATCCGTGTCCAAACTTATGAATCTCTTCAAGATGAGCTTTCTCAGCTGCAACATAGTCGTAGTCAGCAACTTTGATTTCTTCAAGACGTTTGATAAGTGAACGAACCAAAATATCCTGTTTAAGATCGAAGCAAGTGAATGACTGTTGAACTCTTCGAAGTTCATTTGTAAAGGACTCGATTGCTTTTTCAAATCCTTTATCCCAACCGCCGTCCAGTCTCATTACCAAGTGAACGTACCTTGGATTGTTCTCACAACAAGTAAGATTCACAGTTACTAAATCAAATCCGTGAGCCCAACTCTGAACTACTGATCCGATTTCTTTTATCGGGTTGAGAACATTTTCTAGTCTTAAGTGGTCTGCACAAGTCATAGTGTGCCTCCATAGTTTTATTTGTTTACAAATATAATATGTCAGCACATCTGTAGAAGTACAAATTTAATCTTTTAATCTGTACGAATCCTGGTCGTAACAAGAGCCCTGAGTTTCACGAACGGATTTATCAAGAGCTGAAAGGAGCGACTTGATTGTCTTTGGCTGTGTAGGAATCTTAGCATTCCAGCTGTGTCCACATGTAAGTGTATAGCTGAAGTTACTTGTGAGTTCTTCCACAGTACCAGTGTATTCTGACTTACGTCCGCGGTGTGTCTTGATGATAGTATAGATTTTTTTGTTTGCCATAATTAACCTCAAGCATAATATGTTGATAAGTCTGTAGAAGCATAAAAACTCTACAGACTTATCTGACTTTAGTTGAATTCCAACTCTTTTATTTTGTTATACGCCATCAGAGTACCATTGATATTGTAAGAAGCGCCGTCCTGAGTAGTTGCTGAGAGATTCCAATTACCGTATCCAGCTTTAATCAGCTCATCCAAGTAGTCGCGAAGCTGTGAAACGGTCATAGAATCATACTTAGTATCTGGTGTAAGCATTAAGCCATTATAGTTTACTTTTGTTGCTTTCATAATTATCTCCTTCAGATAGCCCGGAGCTTTGGCTCCGGTTTTTAGTTTTAACCCAGTTTGCTAATAGCCTGGAAAGCTTTTGAAATGTTTTCAGCCTGCTTAGCTTTGTCATCTGGAATCAAAGAAGTAAGGCTTGTGATTGTAATACTTGTTAACAAGAGCTGGCAAGTAAGAGCTACTTTAGCCATTTCTGTTACAACCATAGTGAACTGGGCTTCATCGAACTTACCAGATTCAAGATCAGCTTTAGCCTGAGCCTGTGTAAGAGTTGCTCTATCAAGCATACCCTGGATGTTACTGATTGTGTCTGAAGTAATAACAGTCATAGTCTAACCTCCATAGATTTATTTGTTTACATATATAATATGTAGACAGTTCTACAGAAGTATAGAAATAATAAAAAACTCTTCTAATCTGACAAACTAGAAGAGTCGAAAGTGATAAAATTTATTTTAATTTTTTATTTTAATTCTTTTTATGTTCTTCCCAGTATCTTCTTCCGCCTTCGATAATTACAGCAGGATTGAAACTGTTCTCTGAGCTTACTGCATTCTGAATTGCTTTTGCAAGTTTCTTCTGTGTAAGAATGCCGTTAGCACGAGTAGCTCTAGCATAGTATTCTTTACTGATGCCTTTACCTACGTGCTGTTTAACTTCAGCTCTGATAGCTGATACGAGAGCTCTGTCTACTGTCTGACCAGAGTGCTTAGCAAGAATTGATTGAAGTGTAGTCATAATGCAACCTCTATATTATTTGTTTTGTATCTATAATATGTATGTAGAACTTTTAAAGTATAAAAACTTTCTGACGAATCAGAAAGTTTTTTACAATTAAGAGTTTAACACATCGAAGCCTTTACGAGCTTCTGCTTTGTCAAGAATGTCACGAATCTGAATAATTGCACCAACGATGTCATTGTACTCACCATTTGTGAGCTTGTCATCGTAGTACATATTACCAGCTATGATCATAACGCCTTCTTTACAAGCGTCTAGCTGTGGTCTCTCACGTCCTTTGTAAAGTTCGCCAAGAGTTGAATCTTCAAATGGAAGTGACATATTTGCCTCCTTTATTCGTTTACTATTATAATATGTAGACAAATAGATAGAAGCATAAAAAAATCAGAAAAGCTAATTTCTAACTTTTCTGATTTGACTATTCTAGTTTTTATTTAGTCAATTCACTTTCTTTAATGTAGTGGTCTGTGAATAACTGTGTATCGTAAATATTCGGCATGACAATTTCATTCCAGTTGTCGATTTCTGGATCATAGTATTCATACTTGTACTTCTTCAGGAGCGCTGCAAACTCAGCCTTAAAGTCATTAAACTTTTCATTAGCAAAGAAGCTTGTAGCTTCAACCTTCAGGTTATCTACCATATTTTCGATATTTTGCTCAATAGACTCTTCACCTGATCCAGGACGAACTTCATTCCATAATGCTATTGCCTGAGCTTTTGAGCGATGCTCTGACTTTTCAATCTCATGATTCTTGTCAAAGTATACTTCAGCAAAATCAGCAGACTTTCTTGTGATTCCACCATCCAGATTTATATCACAGCTTACATGAATCATGATATACATGTTTGTCTCATTTGAACCAAATCCACAGTAAACTGTTTTATCAAAAGTTTTTCTTGTAATCATCTTAGTCCTCCTGTGAATCAGCATATTCATCCATAAGCTCGAAGATTTCGATAAGCTCAGGATATTCAATCATTGCAGCAAGCTTGGCATTTTCTTCATCCCATTCAGCCTGGTTTTCTTCAGTGATATAACACTCACCCCAGCTTTCATTTTCATCTGCAAGATAGAACTCTGAGCTTGCAAATGCACTTGTTGCCATAAGAATTGTTACTAAAGTCACGATAATCTTTTTCATATTTATAATATGTAAATTGATCTGCAGAAGTATAAATCTTATTTAGAAATTCTGTTCCAATATCCTTCTGTACCAGGATGATTTGCCCATTCCTTACAGAAATTCTGGAATGCGATATGTTCTTCGAGGGAAAACTCTTTTACCTTGTCACTTTGCCAAATGATCTTGCTGTTCTCAATAATCTGGTAGTATACAACATCATTCTCATGTTCCATACGAAGTATCAGTCTAGCAATAACTTTAAGGAGCTCAACACAAATAGCTAAAATACCAATTATGGCTAAAATAGTTTTAATCATAGTTACACCTCACTTATTATAATATGTAGATTATTCTACAGAGGTATAAAAACTTTTCTGACTTTTCTGATTAGAGCCAATCTATAGTGATGATTTTTTTATCCGATTTATCAATTCCAGCAATGGTATAATTGGTATAGCCAGCTTCATCTAAAGCTCTTTTTATACCTGGAACATCGTATTTTGATACTGTGGTAGTTACATAAAACTTACCAGCTTCCGCAGCTTTACGTATAGTTTCCTCAAGCTCTTCAACCGTGTCGCTAGTAGCATTAGCTGTTGCGATAGCTTTAGCTTCTTCCATGCTAAGCATATATTCCTCCTAAGCTTTTTTCTCCAAGCTTACGCTAGTGCCGAAGTACTGTTCATTTGTGAGGTAGATTGTATGAACTGCTACACCACCATCGTAGGATCCAGTTGAGTTATTAGTTCTAACTAATACACCAGCTGGAAGCTTTAATACGTCTGTGTCTTTGTCAAGCTTCATTCTTGTACCAACTGGGGTGTTTACTGTAAACTTATCATCCATGGACATATAATCGTCTTCCTCTATAAAGCTGTTCTCAAAGCTTTCGATAAAAGCTTTCTCGATCTTTTCTTTCTTTCTGCTATAGCTATCAAGACCATCTGTACAAATACTCATACAAATATATTTGCACAGATTCTCAATTATTTATTGCAGATCTCACTAACCTTAAAGAGAAAATCCCTAAAGGATATATCTGTGTACTCTGGACTATCCTGAAACCAAGAGTTATACCCATTCACCATAACATTCCATAAGTCAGGCGTTTTTTCAGGAGTAATACCCCTGTCCAAAGCTTCTTTAATCTGAGCTTTTGTCATACCAAGCTCAAGTGCATTGTTGAGGGAACTCTCAACATATAGTTCAAGTTCTTCCATAAGTTTTTCCTATTTGAATAAATATGGTCTTACCAGTCTCTCGATACGATTGTTCAAGGAGTTCGGATCTGAGTTTCTGTAATCATTTGTCTTAAACATAAATGTTACTTTATTTGGTGTTTTGATATACACGAAGTCGTCATCTTTGTGATTTTCTTCCAAGAGCTTGATTGATGTTTCAATCTCCTCTGTACCAAGTCCTGTAGGGTTATGAAAGCTGAGCTTCATGTAGTAGCCAAGTCTATAACCTTCTTTTTTTGTGTAAAGTCTTTTCATACTTATACCTCACAAGCTTATTTGTTTACATTTATAATATGTCTATAGAACTTTAGAAGTATAAAAAAATCTCGCCTTTTATAGCGAGATCTATGTAAGTCAACTTTTCCAAGCTTTTTTCAAGCTTCCAAACCAACGTTAAACTTACAGCCGTTGATTATATACCTAATCGGAGGAGTTGAACCTCACCCTCGCCGGTGAATCGCCGACGCGTGCACCCAGACACTGATAGGCAGTGTAAGAACTACAGGGTGGTCGAATGTCCCGTCCAACTACTTCGTGCTCCCGGTTGCCGTTCAGTAGCCTCGCTCGCCTTTCAATTACTTGTCTACTTTCGCCCGCTAAAGTGATTTCAACTTTCATCTACTTTCGTTTCGCTCTTACATATATAATATGTTTTTAATATTACCAAAGTCTAAAAACTCTACAGACTTTTCTAACTATTTAGAAATTTCTTTCCATTCAATTCCAAGTTTAATCCTTAAACCATATTCATGTTTGATTACACTAAGGATCTGTTTGATGTTTGAATCAATTACTCCGTTAGTAAGAATGAGAGTGGCACTTATTGTATCTTTGATTTCAGTTACAAGTACATCTTCCAAAGATCTTAAAGGGTTCTGTTCGAGAGATTTATTGATACGATCTTTCAAAGCATCTTTGAAAGCTTTTTTATTCTGTGATTTGATTTTAAGTGGTAAAATCCATCTGTAGTATAACAATGAAGAAAGTCTTTTCATACTCTACCCCCATTCTACATTTATAATATGTAGACGGATCTGTAGAAGTATAAAAAAAATAAAAAGACTAGTCTAACTAGACTAATCTTTTCTAAAGAAAAACTATCTTATAGTAATAATTCCAGGCTGTTCAGTAGCTTGTTTTCGACCAAAATATGTAAGATTAAACTTTATTTTTTTCAAGTTTTCTTTAATAATATTTTGTCTTCGAGCTTCCAGCTTAGAAATTACTTTGAAGATTTCAGCTTCTAGATCAGCTGTTTTTCTTTTACCAAACTTTACATCTTCTTTTCCGGCCAGTAACTTTCCATAACTAATCATATTGAACTTAATAGAATTAAGATTCTTATATACGATTGCTTGAGCTTCTGGACCAAGTCCACTAACCTGTTGATAGATTTCAAATTCAAGTTCTTCTGATTTAGACATAAATTAACCTCACTTATAGTTTATTTGTTTACAACTATAATATGTAGATTAATCTATAGAAGTCTATTTTACAAAAGTAAGATTTAAATAATTTGCGAATGCCTGGCGGTCATAGAACTTGTAAGGTACTGAACGCACATAATGGAGCATCTGCTCATAGTTATACTTTTTAGTAGCCTGCAGGTAAACTACCTGTGTCAGATTATTAAAGCAAACTTCAATCTTATCTTCGAAGTCCTCTGCTGCAAGGTCCTTACCCCAGTTGCCATACTCATCTGCAACCTGCAAGTGTGCATAGCGTACGCGATTTCCAGATTCATCCTCGCTGTCTGGGTCCTCACGGATAGATGCGCGGTAGGTTTTTCCTTCATAACGGAAGTGAACTGCATTTCCACCCCAGTCTTTATCTTCGCGCACGCGAGTGATTTTTATTTTTGATCCGTCAAATGGCTGCATTTTGCGCCTCCCTTTATTTGCTTACATATATAATATGTAAACTATTCTGTAGAAGCACAAAAACTTCTCTGATCAATCTGACTTCTACAGTTTTACAATGTTGGTGAGAGTTACGCCCATTATCCTAATATCTGAAGATCGAGAGCTTCGGTTTTTAAACTCATCACCTAATATTGTTTCCAGGTCCTTTAGCCAATTTTTAACGTCATCTTCTGTCTCAAAGACTGGAATTTCTTTTATGGAATGGTCTTCGTACTTACAGACTACGTTATTCACATAGTAAGCAACGGAATAATAAATTACTGCAAAGTGCTTCATTGAGCCTCCTACGCAGCTTTGATGTTAGATACTTCTTCCTTGTATCCAATAATCATCATGATTGCGCAAGCGCCTGTAATTACACCTGTTACGATAAGTGTTGCCATAGTAGCCCCCTAATTTTTATTTTGTATTTATAATATGTAAATAGGCCTGTAGAAGTATGAAAACTCTACAGACCTTTCTGACTTTTAGTCTTTATACAAATCTTCGTAATGACAGATTGCTTCTTCAAGATGTCTGATCATTTCACGACATACTTTAACACCGATCCAACCTTCAAGTACTTCTTCGTCTACTCCGTCAAGAGCACAAGTAACTTCAGCATCTGGTACATCAACACCCGCTTTTGGAATCCAGTGAGCTTCGTCATGAAGAGCGTCTCTTACAAGACGAACAGCTTCAGTTCTTGCATCATCTGTTTTGTCCCAGATTCCTTCCATTTTCAGGTTGACAAACCCGTCAAGTACCTGACTTTCATGTTCTTTAAGTTCAGCCATACGCTAACCTCCGTTTGTTTACATATATAATATGTAAGTAGATCTACAGAAGTACAAAAACCTTCTAGTCTTTTTTAACTAGAAGGTTTTTGTGTTAGAGCTTAAAGCTCACCTTCAAAAAATTCCCAACCGTACTCATGCTCACTTGTGTCAACATCGATGTCCTCTTTGTCATATTCTGATAAGAACTCGGTACGTTCTTCTTCTGTTCCGAAGATATATTCAGAAGAACTAAGTGGCATATCATCCTCGTAACTACATACATAACGACAACCGTAGTATTTAACTGGTTCATTCATAATCTTAACCTCACATGATATTTGATTTACATTTATAATATGTCAATAGCTCTGTAGAAGTATAGAAAATAAAAAAACTTTCTAATCTTATTCGACTAGAAAGTTTTTATGGATTAATCGTAGATTATGATATTTCCTTTTCCAGCATCCCGAGGGATGTCCTCTGGAGTTTCAACATCCTCGGGGTCTTCTGCTTTTTCCAGCTCTCGAATCAAGCGCTTGCCATGTGTACGTCGATTCTTCTTACTCCACTTTTTAGCTTCCCGGAGTGGGAAGTCCCAACCCTTTTTATGGTCATTGAAACTTCTACTCATTATCTGCCTCCTAGCAGTCGTCTGAACCGTAAGCGTTAGCCATTACGTAAGCGTCCCAGCCATCATCAGATTCTGGCTCATAGTCGTCATCTGGATCTTCTTCAAGATCGACCATGCTGAAGTCATAAGATTCTGGTTCGCAGTCGTGAATCTGATCAACATCGTGATATTCAGTTCTCACTTCGATAATGTCATTAAGCTTTTCAATAGTGTAACCGTTGATTTTTGTTACCAGCTGGCACTCTTCTTCGGTTGCAATGTTATTCTGGACGATAAAATTCCAAACCTGATCTGTAGTCATTTTCATGCCTCCATTATTTGTTTACATATATAATATGTCTACAGAATATGAAAAGCATAAAAATGATCTTCTAATTTATCTAACTAAACTAGAAGAGTTGTTTTAAGGTGCTGTGAAACCTGTGCAGCAAATTTGTTTGCATCTGCAAGAGCTTTGATCATCCGAGTAGATTTAATTGGATCTGAGCTCATTCCCCATGTAACTGAAGTTGTTCGAGGGAAATAAAGTACTCGGTCTTCTTCTTCCTTATCGAAGGAATCAACACGGATTGATACAACACAATCATCAGCTTCTGAATTTTTCTTAGTCTTTACTTCAAACTTATGGTAAGGTTTGTTGTAAATATTTATGTCCTGGATTTCGATAAGCTCGAAGTTATCATCTTCCAAAACAACTTTTCTAAAAGTACCTGATTTATTCATGGCTTATATCCTGTTCGATTTTTATCTCCAGCCATACGGCCGGAGTTTCCGGGATTATCCCATAACTGGAATAAACTCTTTCCAGTTATCCTTGAGCTTTACAAGCCAGCCAGTACCAAATCCAATAGGAATTTCCTTATTGATTACTTCCGCAAACAAATCTCTTTCAAGTATTTCCAGAGTTTCAGGATTCATCTTGTAGGCTGGAACAAAGATACAATTTTCGTCAGCTGGCTTCATTCCATAATCAGCTAAGCAAACCGAAACGTCGCACCAAAGTTCATCATCCTTAAAAGCACAAATGTAAGTAGAACCGTCTGCAACATAGGTCGAGCGACCATAAGTAAACTTATCCATTTTAGCTCCTTGCTATTTGATTTACATATATAATATGTAATCAACTCTGTAGAAGCACAAAAACTTTTCTGACTTTTCTAATCTTCTAATAAGCTAAATATAGCTATAGTGTTGTCAATATCATCCATTGTGCCATTAGTTGTAAACGATTCATATGTGAGCTTGCCAGCATCATTCACATAGCTACATGTAAACTTTGCGCTGAAGCCTGGATGTTCAGATAATACTTTATAAACGTCACCCGCAGTAAACTTATGTTTGCAAGGATCCTTAGTAATTGAAAATACAACAACTTTCTCAGAATGTCCAATATCTGCAACTTCGTCAATAAAGTATTCTTCATATACCGGAAGTGCTTTTGAAAAATCTGGCTTAGTCATTACAATAGTATGATTTAATAATCCACAATGTATAAGCGCTCTAAGTGATGCTCTAAACTTATCCATGACATATTCCTTATAAAATCCCGGGATAACCCGGGACTTATTTTAGTGTTCGATAATTACAATCTGGTCACCCTTTTTAGTTGCCCAGCATCCTGTATTTTTCTTTACACAATTCATGCAGTGTCCACCGCAAGGTTTTGCATTTGAGCTTGCTGTTGTTGTGCCATCAGCAAAGAATACATGAGCTTCAGGAAGCTTGTGTGGATTTGGCATTTCAAGTCCTCTCCACTTGCTGAACAGAATATGCAAGTTGCTAGGAAGTCTGTGTCCTTCGTCAAGATATTCATTTACCATTTCATATCTTTTTGTGAAGCAGAGTACCTGGCAGTGCTTGTTCTTACGAGCAACTTTTACCATATTCTCAAGGTACTTGCGGTTAGGAATATCACCTGACACATGGAAGCGGAAGTTCTCAGACACTGCCATTGCAGCATTTACTTCGTTCCAATACTGTGTTGGATTGTGAAGCAATATTCTTAAGTTCCTTGAGATTGATTCTTCAACAACTCCAAACTTGAAGCGTCCTTTATTTGCATAACAGATTTTTGTACATTCGCAGTCTCCGCGACATGTTTTAATTGCAGGCAAGGATACTGAAGGGATTGTACCCATTTTAGAATTGCCTCTTGAAATACATACATGTTCCATTTTCATGCTCCTATAGATTATTTGTTTACATATATAATATGTAAGTTATTCTGTAGAAGTACAAAAACAAATAAAAATAGTCAGATCTTCTGATCTGACTTTTCTAACTTCTGATAGATTTTTAGTCTGAAGTGTGAAGATAACTGTGAAATAGCATATCGCCATTTGATTCGTCTATAACAGTCATCCAGATGTCTCCGTCACTGTCTTTATCCATTGTAACTTTTGCTGAACCACTAGGTACTTCAATAGTCAATAAGCTATCAACAAAAAGTCTTTCAAAGAAGCTTGCATCTTTTTTTACAGACAGGTCACAATGACTTGCATCTACAATAGCAATCTGGCCTGAATCAAAATTAAAAAGATTTCCATCATTATCTTCCAGCTCACAATCACCACAGCCAGTAGAATAACAGATACCAACTCCAGGAACTATTGTTCCGTCACCTGTATCGCAAAGTCTGTCGTAATCGGGTCCTTTAATTACATAACAAGGATCGCCGATATATACTTTATTTGTGTGTAAAACAATTTCTTTTGCCATATTAAATATTCCTTATATAATAGTTAGCTACAGCTGATTTGGTGAAGTTTTGTAAACGTCCAAGAATCCTACAACTCTTACTTTTTCAGATTCCTCTGGCTTAGATTCTTCAACGATTTCAGTTCCTACACAATCAGTATAAGCTTCAGCTGGAAGTGGCTCATCAGATCCATGCTTTTCGAACCAGTCTAAGAAGTCAAAAGAGCTCTCATCTGAATAGTCAACTTCATAATACTTTACGAGATAGAATCTTGTTGCAAGCTTGTCTGTGTCTTCTGAAGCTTCTGATAACGGGCTGAAGTCTGATTCTTCATATTCGATATATCCAATAATAGAATCATATCCCCAGCCACCTTTGTCATTAGCTTCAACGTCCTGAATCCATTCAGTAGGATCACCATTTATTTCGTGTGCTTCAATATATTTATATTGAATATTTTCGTCATACGAATCATAAAACTTTATAATGTAGTTTTTATCTGGATTATATTTGAAGTCTTTAATGTTTAACCAAGTCTTTGCCATAATTTTAGTCCTCTTTTATTATATGTTTTTTATTCTATAGAATACTAAACATTTAGTAGATTTTTTCTATAGTATATCCATTTATAGAAGTTTCTTTTCCTAGAAGATATCTATTTATTTTATCTATAGTAGTATTAAGCTCTTGAGCTAATTGACGCTTTGATTTATAGATTTTACCTGTTTCTATACATCTAAGCGTTATACCCCCATTAGATTTTCTATTTTTAATAATATTATTTATATCATCGCTAGAATGACTTAGTACAAAATCATAACTAAAAAAATGATAGCCGCCAACTGACCTGCCCTTATTGTCTAATGGTGAAATATTTAATTGTCCATTAAACATATCATTGTTAGCTTCTGTAATAGAATTAAAAATATTATTAGTTTCCCAGCATACTATCTTTATAGTATTTATTTCCCTTGCTGCTAAAGACGCATTTTTAGCCATTTCTCTTACAAGCTCAGGATTGTTTTCTCTAAACTTTTTTGCGCCTTCTATTAAACTATCACCAGCCCAATTAGCATGGCCCTTTAGTGATTCAGATTGTTTTTTGCGAGATTCTAAGCTTCGCTGTCTACCTTTGCTTGCTGAGCCTATTTTTTTACGAGTTTCCACATTAATGATATAAGTTCTCGTCGATCTTGTTTTTTTAATTTTATCTATAACTTCTTTAGGTCGTTTTTTACCCTTAAATCTTTTGGATACTTCAATAGAATAGTTTTCCTTTATTCTTTGATACTCTTTAGATGATATCTTATAATCAGCATTTGGTCGGCTAGTGAATGCATGCAATGCACAAGCCATTGCTTGTCCAGGATAAATTTTGATAAGTAATTGATGACAGAAAAAATGTTCCCTGGCTGTTAGCAAAACTATATTAGATTTTCTATTTGTCCATCTAGGAAATAAAGACTTAGGTAAAATATGATGTTTTTCATAATAACCAGCCTTTTTAGACCTAATACCTAAGGTCTGCTCTTTTTTAGCATTTTTAATAATTTTTATATACACGTCTTTATAGTTCATACTTTAATTAGTATAAAGACGGTATATATAAAGTTGAAGTTATGCGGCAAAAGTTTTATTAAATTTTTTATATTTTTTGTAAACTTCCAAAGCGAACTTAATAGCGTTCTTGAACTCTTTCTCAATTCTTGGTTTACCGTTACTGTCAACAACTGTGTAAGTTTTATCTGGATTATGTTTGATCATTGGTACATGTTCGTGAGAAGTACAAACTGAGTACCATTTTCCATTGATGTTTTCTTTTGTCCAAGTGTAATTTTTAGCCATAATTTTAACCTCACTAAGTTTTATTCGTTTACATATATAATATGTATTTAGTATTAGAAAAGTACAAAAAACTCTACAGACTTGTCTGATTTAAAAAAAGAAAGGACAAGCCAACGACTTGCCCTTTCAAAATGTAAACAAATAACACAGGAGGTCATCTGGGAAAGCGGTCTTAACTCGTCGTAGCCTTGGTGGGCTTTTACCTCACCAACTAGCTGATAAGATGCAGGCCATTGCGTATCCTTGCATGTTACCGGCTCCCTTTGATAATTCTGTGAATAGCCAAGATGGTAGGACTTGAACCTACACCTACAGACACCCGAAGTGCCGCGCTTCTACCAATTAAGCTACATCCTGTAATTTTTAGTGGCCGAAGCCACTTTTGTTATTATAAACCAAGCCTAGGTTTTACTTTATCAAACCACTCACCATCGATGGCGCCCATACAAGACCAGTAGCTCTTGAACGCTCGTCCATTCCAGTAGTAGTAGCCATCTCGCATTTCAACTGTCCAGATATACACTCGGGCTTTATCACCATTCTTCATCGCCTCAAAAAGAGACTGAGCGCCTGGGTACTCTTTGTCGCCTAGTTGAAATCTTACAACATTATTCATACTTCACCTCACATTTATAATATGTTTTCTGTAGAAGTAAAGTACAAAAATTAAGGACAAGTCAATAGTTTTTTGATTTGTCTGACTTGTCCTATACGGATCTACGCGTTGATTTTAACTTTGTAGCCGTAAGCAGTGAGGCGGTTTTCAACTCCCTCATCATTTGAGCCGGTGCACTGTGTACCAGCAGCTGCAGCCTTAATGTTTACAGTAGCTGATTCCATAGTTTTAGCCTGCTTTGTCTTGCCGTGGAAGTATCCAGCAGCCTGTTTCATAGATACGAAGCCGAGTTTTTCAGCTTTCGCACCCTTACCGCGAGTCATAACGACAGCGTACTTTGTTGCCATATAATTGGCCTCCAAAAATGTTATTTTGTTTCGCTTTTCAGCTTACATATATAATATGTAATTATCTATGTAGAAGTCTAAAAAGTTTCCATAAAATCCACAACTTCATTTCGCCAATTAAGTTTATAGCCGGCGTCTTAATCAGTTACTTTACTTGGTGAGTCCCCACGGCTGAGCGAAGTCCGCGTCCCCATCGGCTGCAAACCGAGCGTGCTACAAACTCTTACACTAGGGTCTCTAAGTTGTGAACTTTATGCAAACTTTTCAGCTTACATATATAATATGTTTTTAACTATGCAGAAGTATAAAAACATACTATATATTTTATTTTAATTGTACGCTTCAGAACGACAATTTTCAAAGCATTCCCAGTAGTAATCAAAGTCTGACCGAGTTACTTCAAACCCGTCATCCTTACAAATGTGCTGGAACTCGTCGAAGTCATCTGGGTCCATAGGATGCCCAGTATCCCAGTCTGCTTTTGCCCAGTCTTTAAGATATTTTTTCTTTTTATCGTCCATATTTACCTCAGTTATAATATGTTATTTATTCTGCATAATTCTAAAAACTTTACAGACTGATCTAACACATTTTTCTGAAGATGGAATCATCAGCGGGTTTGTATTCATCAAGTGATTGCCAAGCGCGATTATAGATTGCAAAGTTTGGAATTTCAACACCAGTAGGCATCAAATCATCAAATACATACAAGCGATTATGTTTAAGTCCTTCAAAAGAGTTTTCACGTGCCATTGATTCCATACACTCTTTATCTTTTTTAGACTTAATTGAAAGTGATAAACCATCAATATAATGGAAGGATCCACCCTTCGTTATATAACGTTCACAATCATAAGCGTTGCCATAAACAATAACTTGTTTAATGTTTGGGTAACGTTTTTTATAATATTCTGCAAGGTCGTCTACCGCAGTATATCTGAATGGTTCACCACCAGTAAGGAATAAGCGTTCACACTGCTTGAGTTCATCTTCTGTTGCATAAGGAATTTCATTAAGTGTATAAAGATTATTACAACAGTTTGGACATTTTCTGTCACAAAGTGGAGTTACCATCAAATGGATATTCTTAACGGTTCTATCTGTTTTTTCGTTTAAGATTGTAGTCATAACTGAATCCTATAAAATAGACCCAGCCACTAATGTGGCCAGGCCTTTTAGATTACTTCAATTTTTCAATTGAGTAACCGTAAGCAGTGTTACGATTGAAAACTTTTGTTCCGCCCTGGTGATCTCCACCAGTACCCATACCAGCAAGTGTGTCTGAAATGTTTTTCTTTGCAGAATTAACACTTGCAGCTTTCTTGAACTTAGCCATGAAAGCTGCAGCCTGATCCAGTGAAGTGAACTTCAAAGTTCCATCGTCGTTTGTAAAAGCAAGTTTCATAAGAACCGTCCTTTATTATTTGATTTACATATATAATATGTGATTAGTTCTATAGAAGTACAAAAATATAAAAACTCTTCTAACCTTTCTGATTAGAAGAGTTTTATAAAGGATTTAGTCCTCCTGGTCAACTTTAAAAGTGTCTACGTCGTCTTCAAGGTCAGCTTCAAGAATTCCGAAGTTTTCCTTAGACTTTTTGTCTTCGATTATGACTTCTGAGTTTGCCCAAGCTTCGCCCCATCCGCCACCGTCCTGCTTAAGTTTTAGAGTAAGCTCATGCTTTTTCAAGAGCGCCTTAAGATCATCAAGGAATGCGTCTTTGCGTTCATTGAAAATAGCTTTTTTGTACTTTGCAATTGCGCTGTCAATATACTGCTTATCAACGCTTGCACAATCAAACTGCTTGCCGAACTTCTTAAAGAGCGCATTTACCTGGCTTGGAGTACCAAAAGAGCAGTCTCCAGGTTTTGCAGCTCTTGTAGCATTACCCTTTTCAAAAACGTAATAGCGTTCTTTAATACGGGCTTTATATTCATTGTTTTTTTCAGTAACATCTACTATATAGCGATAGTGATACTTGCAACCGTCGCCATACTGTGAATAGCTATAAGGAAATTCAACGTCCATACTAACCTCCGTTTGTTTACATTTATAATATGTAAATAATTCTACAGAAGTCTATAAAATAAAAAAACTTTCTAGTCTATCCCAACTAGAAAGTTTTTATTGAAGTCAGTTTTGAACTATTTTACATAGCTCATAATCTGGCTACTAAGGGCATACAAAGCTGGGTCACTTTTCTTAGAACGCTGAACGAAAGTTTTCAAAGTAATATATACCAGGTTGTTCCAGCCCATTGCTCTGATTGTTTGATAATCAAAATTATCATGATTGAAAGTTATCTTAATCTGGCCAGCTCGAACGTAAATATGAAAATACTTATTTATATATTCATCTGGATGTCCTGTCCATTTGCTTGGGACTCTGGTAAGAATACCAGCTTTTACGGCCTGATCGAGCTTACCCATAGTAACTTCAGTAAGCTGGTCTTCAATAGCTCTAACATCTGCGTTAGCCTGCTTGCGAACAAGCTTTGCATTTTTAAGTGCAAGCTTAAGTTCAGTTTCTTTCTGTGTCATAAGTTTACCTCACTTAGTTTATTTGATTTACATATATAATATGTTTATAGTTCTACAGAAGTATAAAAAATAAAAAACTTTCTAATCTTATTTGACTAGAAAGTTTTTAGAGAACTATAACCATTTAATAGTCATACCAGGACGACCACCAGGTCCTATTGAATAAACAGGACTGTACCCGTTGTCTCTGAGCTCCTTGGCATACACGTCTCGGTTACTGTCACAGATGTCTGTTACATATATATCAAACTCGCCATGGTCAGCAGCAGACTTGATTGCAGCCTCAATAGCGTCCATATCACGCCTAAATGTTGGCGATGAAGCCAGTGCCCTTTGTTTTGCTTCTAATGCACTTATCATAATTGGGTCTCCTTTATCTTACCAAATGTATTCATTGCCTTCTTTTTTAATTTTTCCTGATTCGATACTCATATCAATGAGCTGACCAGCATATTTTGGCATTGTTTTTTTGATTGTTTCAATAGTAGAAGGATAAAGCTTTTCTTTTCCGCAATGAATATAAATACTTGCAAAGCGAGAAAGCTTTTTAGCATCCTGAACTGTAAATCCAATGTCATTGTGATGTCTTGTTGTATTAGAAGACTTTTCGTCTCTTGTCTGGTTTGCATAGATTTTTTTAAGTGCAGCAAGAGCTTTATCTTCGCTATTTGCAATCTGCACTTTAAGAGCTTCGATAAGCTGTTCTTTTGAAGTGTATCTTTTCATACGTTACCTCACAAGTTTATTCGTTTACATATATAATATGTTTCTAGTTCTATAGAAGTCTAAAATTAATAAGAAAAAGACGCGAACCTAACAGATCCGCGTCTTAAATGTAAACAAATAATTATATGAGGCAAAACTTTACAATTTTACATCACCAGTCAAAATAGCAATAAGAAGCATAAAACCCCAAAGTGCTAAAACTGCAAAAAAGCCTTTTATAGTGTACTTAGGCCTATCTGACATACTTAACTCCAAAATAAAATCCGGCCTAAGCCGGACTTAGTTTACTCTGAGTCATCCTCAGAGCCGAACATATTGTTCCAGCAATCTGGACAAATGCCCGAAACCAAAACTTCTCTCTGAGAAGCTGGGATGTAAGGAAAAGCTTCCTGAACGTGGGCACCTTTTTCATAAGCAACCAAGTCAGCAGGCTTTACATTCAAAGTCACAAACTTGTGACAACAAACACATGCCTTTTTAAGTTCGATAGTTCCCATAATCACCTCATATATAATATGTAATTTATTCTACAGAAGTATAAAAACTAATCTAACTTTTCTAATTTAGAGATATTCCTCTAATGCATTTACAATACGCCAGCATTCATTCATTTCATAAGCTTCAAGATGGCTGAGCTCGCATTCACGTTCGAGTTCCTTTGCACGACTTGAGAGTTCATCAACTTTCTCAGCGATTTCACTTTCAGGAATCTTTTTGCCGTTTTTCAAAGCTTTGAGCATATCAAGTGCTTCATCTAACATAATAGCCTCCTATTGTTTATCTGGCCAGAGATAAAGAGTAACTTCAATAGTATCTTCGTCACAACCATAAGACTCAAGTTCAACACACTGTACAGGACCAATGCCATGTTCTTCGAGAGTCTCTACGATTCTCTCTTCGATATGAGCGTCTACAAGATACATAAACTTTGTATCAGGCTTCTCACTCTTTATAAGGAGTGCCAATGCTTTTTGCTCTGAAGGCTGAATAGTCAGATCACCCACAGCAATCTTAGCTTCAATATCACTAATGAAGTGCTTGATGCGTTCTTCCAATTCCTTCTGTTCAGCCTCTTCTTCAGCTTTTTGTTTAGCTTCAGCTTCTTTATAAATTTGATCGTACAGATTATTAAGATTTATTTCCATAATCACCTCAAATATAATATGTAGATAAAATCTATAGAGTATAAAAACTCTACAGACTTTTCTAACCTATTATGTTACGGTATACGAGATATATAATAGTAAGGATTGCGAGACCTATCATAGACGCATATTCAACTTTAGGTTTATTTTTTGCGTCTCCAATAGCACCAATAAGAATTATAAGACCAAAGGCTACTCTAATCATTTTATCCCTCCATTTGGATTAGTAGGCAACTGTCAATATGACAATTGCCTCTTAGTCTTAGTCAAGATAACATTCGATGTAATGATTTTCAGGTGAGTATTTGCGATCAAGACTGATATAAGCAGAGTACTTATCAGATTCGTGCATAGCACCCCACTTGTTTGGTCTGCGTGTGATTACTGGACCATCAGCACTGTCAAGTACTGGCTTAACCTCTGTTGCAGCTTGATTACCACCTGGAAGCGAAATCTTCTTCAACTTCTGAAGCTTCAAAGAACAAGATGTTTTACCAACAACTTTATAGAAATGGTAAAAAGTCATACTATAAGAAGCATCCCCTACCAGGATATCTCCTAACATTACTGAATTGATATCAGCCATAGTGTTACCTCCAATAATTGTTTACATATATAATATGTCTACAGATTATTGGAAGTATAAAAACTCTACAGACTTTTCTAACTCAAGTCTTTAATCATTTTAGGAAGATTTTCTTTGAGCCAAGGTGTAAAATCCCTCATTGCGTAATTTGCAGTTTTATGGATTCCCAAATAGGTACTTGCAATCTGCTTAAGTTCTGGGTGTGCTGCTTTGACTTTTTCTTCAAAAACATCATATTGCTTTTGCAGTTTCTTGTAGAAGCTATCATCCTCATAGGGATCCCAGTTCTTTTCACCAAATCTGTGGTAGCAAACACTATCCAAGTTTTGAGCGCGTGGATTACCAGAAAGGCCTGCTTTGAATATTTCGTGTGCACCTGTCCAAGACATAAAAAACTCATTTATGAGTTCAAAATTATCTAATGATTTAAATGATCTAGGCATACCTGTATCTCCTTATCTCATAAAGTGAACTGAACCATGCATCATAATATAGTCAATAAGAGCATAAGAAGACTGAAAGTGCTTAGGCTCCTGGTGTCCACCTTCAAGAGTGAATCCACCATTTGGATCATGAGTCACTGTCATTATGTTATTGATTTGTTTTGACTGTCCAAGTGGAAGAGTACCGATCTCATACTCAAGACGATTCTTTTCCTGTTCCTGTTTATGCTGGCGTTCCCATTCCATTCCTCCAAGAGGACCAGCCATTGCAATTTTAGCCCAATCCATAAAACACCTCACAAATTATTTTATCGTACATATATAATATGTACGATATTCTGTAGAAGTACAAAACTACTATACCCAATTCCACTGGTCATCAACTTCAGTTTTACCTTCGTCAAGACCACCAACAATTGACATATAACGGTCAGCTTCTGAGCTGTTTATATCACAGCCATCAATAGCTTCCATGTAAAACTTGCGTGCTTTTGCGCGGGGCATTTTTTCAGTTTTGTTGTAACATGTAATTGTAACAATGTCTTCCATAATTTACCTCATATATAATATGTGGTTAATTCTGTAGAAGTATAAAAACTAATCTGCCTCTTCTGATTTAGAAGGTAAGATATACAAATAGATACGAGAGCCATTGCTGTACATATCAGATTCAATTTTGTCTGGATAAATATCAAACTTTTGAAGTTGCTCTTTAAGATTGACTACTTCAAAATAATAAATAGCTTCTTTGATATCTATTATTATAACCTTGTATTTTATGTTATCTTTAAGGATATCATTTGCACTAAAGTTATTTTCTTCCAGATGTGTTTTTATTGACTTTGCAGCACGTTTTATTTTAGCTGCTAATTCTTGTTTCACTTCAGTTTCGATCTTTAAGTACTTAAGCTTTTCAGAAGCTTTTTTCTTATCCCAAAGCTGTTCCAGGTCCATTCCCATATTTATTTTCCTATTCTTTAATAATAAACCTTACATCAAGTGCATTATTCCAACTAGCGAATTCGAGAACAGTAAAACCAGTAATACCTTTTTCATTGAACATCTTTGCAATTTTTGCATGTTCTTCCAGAGGAAAGTTTATAACGTCTCTTAAATCATACTTTTCAGATCTTACGATAACTGAAAGTATTTTTTCATCATCCTCATTTGTATAGGATTTTGCATCACCACTCTTAAGAGCTCCAATAGCTAAGTCAACCAGACTTTCCATCATCGAATTGGCTTCCTTCTCGGATTCTTTTTCTTTCCAAATCTGTCTAAGGTCCATAGTTATCTCCATGTAATTTATTTACTTATATAATATGTAAACAATTCTATAGAATCATAAAAAGCTGTTCTAATTTGACTAGAACAGTTTTTTGTTATAAGTCTTATTTTATATTAGATGTAAGAAAAACTTCACGTCTCCAGCAATTCCATTCTTCCCAGCACATTGCACAAGCTGTACTCATAGCCTTGCGAGGAACAGTCCACTCAGGTACACCACCATCAAGACATAAATCACCACTGTGAGATTTGATAGTTGACACATAATATGACCCAGAAGTAACTTGACATTTGATTCCACAAATATCTTCGAAGTCATATTTAAGATCAAGGAAGTAAACCACTGGTTCAGCATCAGGGTTTTCTTGAGTGAATGCGATTCCAAATCTATCTGAAATCTTAAATGCGCGATAAAAGTTCATATTCGCACCTCCATTTGTTTACATTTATAATATGTGATTATATCTGTAGAAGTATAAAAACTCTACAGACTTATCTGATTTAAATAAAAAGACCTGAGACTATTAACAATAATCTCAGGCCAATGTAAACAAATAACTAGAGGTGATCTAGAGTTTTACAATATCATATCCGAGTGAGTTCGCAAGTGCGCGAAGGTTTCGGATCACTTCAGAATCGTCTTCAAAGTCTGTACTTGAACTTCTTGAAGAAGAACTTGAAGAACCACCGAAAGATACCAAGAATCCTCTTTCAGAATCAATACCTTTCTTATGAGCGATACTCATAGCTTCAGAAGCGTTACGAGACACTGTTGTGCTGCTACTTGCACGTGACAAAATTCCAAGAATCTGAGTAGGAATAATTGCCATTGCGACTGGGTCATTAAAGCTGGTGTCTGCCGCAACTTCAGACAATTTATCCTGTTCGTCGTCTGTCAATTCCTTTAAGAACTTAATTGTCTTCTCAAGGTCTTCTGCAAGAACTTTTTTAGGATCGAGCTGTCCGAGCCAGCAGTAAACATTACTTGTATTAAACATTTTCCAGCAGTCATTAAACTCTGGTAAACCTTCACCACGTTTTGGCATATGATCAAGAGGCTCATAACTTCTCAACTGAGAAAGTACTTCTTCAATAGAATGGCTTGAATTGAACAAAACCTTACCAAGTGAAATACCACCAAAGCGGATTCTTTTTGAGCCTTCAAAAAGCTGTCCTGTAACAGCTACAATTTTAATAGACTTTTGGCCCTGCTGATTCTTATATGCAAAAAGTTCAATCATGATTTAATCTCCTGTTGTTTTCGTTTACATATATAATATGTAGATTAATCTGTAGAAGTATAAAAATTATATAATAATTAGTTTTTATTAGATATAAAAAAAGTCCATAGAAAAACTCTACGGACTTTTCTAACTTTTATGCCTTCAACATACGGTCGATGTTATCTAAGAACTCAGCGTCTTTCATACAGCCGGCTTTTCTTAAAGAGCACTTAACTGGTGGTAAAGCGCCATTGTATACGATTTTACAACCAAGCTGGTCACTCAGCTCTTTTGCATAGTCCCATCCACCTTTTGGATGACTTGCCCATACTCTATATGTACAAGAAACATCACCAGTTTGACTTACATAGAATTCAAAATTTGTACTAAAGTAGCGACAACCCCAACGAAGTCTCTCACGAAGCTGTACTACATTTTGTCTTTCCAACTCTTCAAAACGCGAGAGGATCTCATTATAAAGTGCTGCTCGATTTGCTAATCTAGCGTCTGAAATTTCTTTAGCCTGAGCCTTAAGTGCTTTTTCTTTTGCCTTAAACTCTTTAACAGATGGCATATAAACCTCCAAAGTTATTCATTTTACAATTATAATATGTAGATAAATCTGCAGAAGTATAAAAACTCTAATTTATATGTCTTCTTTTGGTCCGCCACATGCAATTTTACCGCAGTCAATACAGAATCTAGTGCGGATAACTTTAGTTGCGAAGTCCATATACTTCGACCCAGCTTTAAGAGTCTTACCACAATCTGCACAACAGTAATCTTTTTTTGCAGTTCTTATTTTATGTTCAACAAAATCAAGTTTCCAATGTCTGTTGTCGCGCCACTGTTCAACAGTGTCGTCTTCGTATTCCCATGCTTCATCCATATTTATAATATGTAAACAATTCTGTAGAAGCCTAAGAACATATTACTTTAAGAGTTTTAAGAAGTTCGTAATTTTCAGTGTCGCCAACATCATGGAAGTGTTTTAACATTGTAGGGATAGAGCCATTCTTTGGGTCCTCTCCATTATAATACTTCTCATTGAAGTCTCTTACATTGATATTACCATTAGTGTAAATAAGGATTCTTACAGTGCCGTCGGGTGTATCATAACCCTGATACTTCTTGCCCGCAATTGATTTTTCAAGTTTATTAACTGGTACAAAGCATTCATTAATACGTCCGCAGTAATACTTAAAGAGCTCATATCTTGCGTCATCTAAGCGCTGCTGAGCATCTTGTAGCTGTTTTCTTCGTGCTTTAATATTATTTCGTATCTGTTCTAGCTGTTTCATATTTATAATATGTAGATTATTCTATAGAAGTACAAAATAAAAAAGACAAGCCATTTCTGACTTGTCTTATTTGTCTTTAGAAGTTATTATAGGCTTATAACCATGTCATTTTTGTCAAAAGCAATCTTGTATATACCTTTGCCAGTATACTTACGAGCAAGCGCTTCAAGTTCTGGCTTGGTAGCTCCAAGTTCCAGTGCCTTGCGACGGAATGCATCAAAGTTATGTCCAGCTTTAAGGCCAAGTATGTAACGAGCTACTGCTTTATCAACAGTTCCAATCTTTTCAGCCTGCTCATAAGATTTGTCTTTATTTTTACCGAGCCAGCTCATAAGAACATCAACACGTTCTTGGTCTTTTGTGGTGAACTTGTATTTGTTCACATCTGCTTTGGTTACTTCAGCTTCGAAGTCTTTAACAGTCTGGCCTACTCGCTTTTTATAGTCATCAGTCCAGTATCTGTTTTCTTTTGACATTGCAGCTTTGAGCATCTCGTTCTTAGACATATCCTGGTGGTAACCTGGACCATAAATAAGAAGTGCTCTGATGTCCTGGTACATTGCATGATGTGTTTCAGTCATCCAGCCGAAATATTCAATAAGACGGTTGTAGACTTCTTTAATTGTAAAGCTGTCTTTGAACTCACTTGTGATTGCATTTTTAAGTGGATCCCAGCGTCCAGATGTATTGTCCGGCGATTCAGTCTCACCTGTAAGAAGCTTACCAAGACAGTATCTCTCAGCTGCTCTCAATCCAACACGCTGATTATGTTCCCAGTCGTAGTGATCTGGCGCTTTAGTCAGCTTTGAGACCATCTTCTCAATGTCTTCTGGTTTCATGCCATTTTCGATTACCTGAGTAACCTGCTTCCAAGCTGTCTCCATTCCCTGATCATTTCTACAATCTGTTCTAAGAACGTCTCGACAACCTTTACGTCTTGAAATTGTCATAATAACCTCCAAGTTATTCGTTTTACATATATAATATGTAAACAAATCTGTAGAAGTACAAAACTAACTTTTCTGATCTGGCTTTTTTGGTTTTTTCCACTTGTTTTCGTAGATTAGACAATGGTCTTTAACTGTAAAGATAAGCCCATCATACGATTGATATTTATATATAATTTTTCCAGTTTTCTTATCTTTACAGATTAGCACTTTCATTTTATTCCTTCCTTTTTATACGTGCCAAGTACCAGTTTCTTTAATCATTTTAGCGCGGTCTTTAAGAATCTTTTTAGCGTACTTCTTTGAGTCTACCTTTTCAAATTTGCGCCAATCATAAGTCTGATTTTTAGGGCAATATCCTGGACGATTCTCTTTACCTACACAATGCATATAACAAAAGTCATCATGACTTTTGAATTCATGACGGCAACTTAAACAAGGATTGTCCTTAAATCTGTTAATAATAGCAATTTCTTCGTCTAAAGTTCGTTCAAACATATACACCTCAATTATAATATGTAGATAAAGTCTGCAGAGTACAAAAACTCTACAGACCTTTCTAACTATTTTTCTTCAATAAACTCAGAAGCGGCTTCGCGGTGTGCTGGATGATCATGGAATCCAGTATCTCCAAACTGGCGAGAATAACGAAGCTGGTCATCGAACTCTTTTTTGCGAGTTGTACCATCCTCATCGGTTACTTTGATTGTCCAATAAGGAAAGGTCATATTCTCTAAACCCAAGTCTCCCTCTGTGAAAACTATATCAATCTTTTTAGAAGGATACTTCTCACGAAGAAAATCGAGAAAACTTTGTTCCTGTGGCCATAAGTCTTTTGCCATATTAAGCTCCTTTAGTTATTTATTTTACAAATATAATATGTAAACAAGTCTGTAGAAGTATAAAACCTCTGCAGACTTATCTAACATATCAACCTGCACCCCAAGGAGCGTCTACTTTAAGAGTTTTAGACTTTTTTAGCCACTTGTAGCCCTGTACATCTCCACCAGTGAATCTAGCACCGTTTACATACATGGTCCAGTACTCACTCTTCATGTCTTCGTAGTAAATTACATCTGTTGCTTCGATTTTAACATGACAGTTTTTAAGTGTTACTGGAAGATGTGGCGGGAATCTAGGATCGTTTATATCCTGTGGATCGTCATAGATTTTGCGTCCATGCTGGTTCCAGTAAATATCTACTTTGCACTGTTTTACGTCACCTTCCCAAAGAAGTCTTTTTCCAACTTCTTTTGAAGGAATTGTATAAG
>Ga0265298_10002286_pt1 | contig 26894 bp, 19 predicted proteins | sample AusTroGonzalo_MG_3_FD_193486 | JGI IMG/M metagenome (GOLD analysis project Ga0265298, IMG submission 193486) | Bovine rumen microbial communities from tropical cattle in Woodstock, Queensland, Australia - Gonzalo_01 | ecosystem: Host-associated > Mammals > Digestive system > Stomach > Rumen ...
CGATGCGGTATACATGGCCGTTGTACGGATTCTCGTCTTTGTTGACGCCCATGGCCAGGAAGTAGATGACCTTGGCGGTCTCGTCGACGGCCAGCACGTTCTCTACGTGGAAGGCGCCGTTGGTGATCTGGCGTTTCAGGGTGCCGTCGGTGCCATAGAGATAGAGCTGGGCCCAGCCGTTGCGCTCGCTCCACCAGATGATGTCCTTGTCGCCGTTGACCAGGCGCGGGTCGCGGGTCTCGACATAGGTGTTGAGGGTTTCGTGGATGACGGTACGGGCGCTGTCTTCCGACACGTTTATGCGAAGCAGGTCGGTGCGCTTGAGGTCGCGGCTGCGGCGGAGCATGTAGAAGCCGTCGTTGTCGCCTTTCCAGATGCTCTTGCGCCAGTCATCATACTGGTCGGCATTCTTTGCCGTTCGGCGGAGCAGGTCGGTGTCCTGGTCCTTGTAGGCGGAGATGTTGATTTCTTTGTTGCTGCCGTCCTTCATGTCGAAGATGAAGAGATGGTCGACCGGGCCGGGCTCGCCGGGCATCTGGTATTTGTAGGTCTGCAGGGTCGGGCGCGGCTGTGCCACGGAGTTGATGACCCAGAGATCCTTGACCTTGCTCATGTCGTATTTCTCGACGGCGAAGTGCCTGGAGTCGGGCGACCAGAGCACGTAGTTGGCGGTACGCTCCGTAGTGTCTTTCATCTCGGCGCCGCGGTAGTTGCTGCCGCCCCAATAAAAGTCTTTCGTGCCGTCGAAGGTCAGCCGGTGGTCCACCACGGTGGAATCCTTGTCGTCTTCCATTAGCTTCTTCACGTCGTCCATCGTCATCCAGTAGAGGTCGTAGCCCTTGGAGTAGACAGCCTTGGTGCCGTCGGGCGAGATGCAGGCCCAGCGGGGATAGTCTTTCTCTTCTTCGTTTTCCGTCACGTCGACCAGCTTGCCGGTGGCGATGATATATTCGAAGCGATAGACTTTCTTTTCTTTCTGGGGCTTGCCTTTGGGTTTGTCGCCCTCTTTGCCTTCCTCTTTTTTCTTCTTGTCTTTCTTCTCTACCATTTCGGTGCTCTGCACCTCGAAGGTGAACTTGCTGTCGTCTTTCAGTTCGAACTTGCGGAGCGGGAGGTGCTGGGCGTCAAAGGGATCCTTGACGATGGCGGAGATTTCCATGGCCAGGCGCTCCATATCGAAGGCCTCGGTGCGGGTTTTGGCGACCGGGTCCACGATGTAGTACTTCGTGCCCTGGGAATCTTTCCAGGAATACCAGAACTTGTCGGAGTTTTTGAACCAGTTGGGGCGGATGGAGGTGCTGAAGACCATGTTGTTGACCTTCTTGGCGGAGAACTGGTCCGCCAGGGCGTAGTTCGGCTTCTGGGCCGACGCGACGCAGCAGCACATCAGCGCGGCGAAGCAGAGGATAAGCAGTTTTTTCATATAGATGTAATTGATTGTTTATCTAATTGTTGCGGGGCCACTCGCCGACTTCCATGTCCTTGAGCTGGCCGTTTTCGATACGGAAACGGAGGGCGGTGCGTACCAGGTGGAAACCCTGGATACCGGCGGCACCGGGGTTGAGCACCATCATGTCGTAGTGTTTGTCGTGGACCACTTTCAGGATGTGGGAGTGACCGCAGACGAAGATCCGGGGCCGGTACGCTTCAATCAGGCGCAGGGCCCGGTAGTCGTAGTGGCCGGGATAGCCGCCGATATGGGTCATCAGCACGCTCATCCCGTCCTGCTCGAAGTAGCGCATCACCTTGGTAAAGTCGCGCACGTCGTAGCCGTCGCAGTTGCCGAACACACCGACCAGTGGCTTGAAGGTGGCGATCTCCGAGTAAGTGGCCTCATTGCCGAAATCACCCGCATGCCAGATCACGTCGACCGGCGCCAGAAAGTCTTCCAGCTTCTTGTCGAAGTATCCGTGGGTGTCGGAAATCAGCCCGATATATGCCATGACCGTTTAGATTTTGATAATGATCTTTTTGCGGTAGAGCCACATGGCCATGCCGATAAACAGTGCGACATAGCAGAGGGCGAACATCAGCGAGGCGTATTCGTTGTCGCCGCCGCATACGGTCATGCAGCAGGTCCGGTAGAACCAGTTCAGGCAGTTGGTGGCCTTGCCGTCGGGCGTGGTCCAGTGGATCATGCGGCCGAAGATCTTCACGGTCAGGCCCGCCATGACGAAGCAGAAGAGCGGGTTCATGCCCATGGCCTTGAAGGGGATGAAGGGTTTCTCGTAGCCCTTGACGTCGATGAAATACACGAAGAACGCCAGGCAGAAGATGGCCCAGCCGCCCGCGTACAGTACGTACGATCCGGTCCACAGCGCCTTGCAGATGGGCAGCCAGATGCTCCAGATGCAGCCCAGGGCCAGGCAGATGGCCGAAATGGTATAGAGCTTGGCCACGACTTCCATCTTGTCGTCCGTGTGCCGGATGGTCTGGCCGATGAAATAGCCCAGCAGCACTGTGCCGGCGCCGGACAGCGCACCGAGCAACCCTTCCGGGTCGAAGGCGATGCCATAGCCGTGGTACACATGGTTTTCTCCCACAAGCGCGATGTCGATTTTACCCGAGATATTGCCTTCCAGCGTCGACCAGCCCGGCTCCGTGCCGAACACATAGAGGATCAGCCAGTGGAGGCAGGTTACGCCCGCAATGCCCCAGAGAATCTTCCTGGGTGTCTTGAGGAGCAGCGCCAGGAAGCCGCCCAGCACATAGCACATGGCAATGCGCTGCAGCACGCCGAACACGCGGTAATGCTGGATCCAGTACACCCAGTTCTGGCCAAAGGTCCAGCTGGCGTCGTGGGGCGAGGTGGGGTAGAAGGGGAAGAGGTTCAGGCCCGTGCCCACCAGGAAGATGAGGATGCCGCGCTTGACCAGTTTCCAGGCGCTCTGCTTGTTGAGGGTGTCGCCGTATTTGGCGAAGGAAAAGGCCATCGCCACGCCGACGCAGAACAGGAAGAACGGGAACACCAGGTCGGTCGGCGTGCAGCCGGTCCAGGGTGCATGTTTGAGGGGCGGGAAGATATGGGCCCAGCTGCCGGGGTTGTTGACCAGGATCATCCCGGCCACCGTCATGCCCCGCAGCACATCAAGGGCGACATATCGTTGGGTTTGCGTTTGTGTCATAACGTACAAAGATACAAAAATCGCTCGTCATTCCGGGAAAAAGATCGTCATTCCCGGCTTGACCGGGAATCTAATCTTTTGTAACTTTGTCTCCCGATGGAACTCTTCTACTCCAAAACCATTTCTGACGGCGGCCGGACCCTCGACGCCGACGAATCGACGCACTGTGTCCGTGTGCTCCGCCACCGCCGCGGAGACACGATCCACGTGGTGGACGGCCACGGCATGCTCTACCGCTGCACAATCGTGGACGACGATCCGCGCGCCGTCTTGTTTGATGTGGACGAATGGGTGGAGAATTACGGCAGCCATGACTACTGGCTCCGCATGGCGGTCTGTCCGCCCAAGAACATCGACCGCTTCGAATGGTTCGCCGAAAAGGCCACGGAAATCGGCGTCGATGTGATCTCGCCCCTTTTCGGCGATTACTCCGAGCGCAAGATCTTCAAGCCCGAACGCATCGAGCGTCTCCTGGTCAGCGCCGCCAAGCAGTCTCACAAGGGCGCCATCCCCCAGCTCGACGAAGCTACCACCGTCACGGATTTCCTGCAGCAAGACCACGACGGCCTCAAGCTCATCTGCTACTGCGACGAAGCCACTGGCAAGGTCGACATCAAAGCCGCCCTTCGTCATTCCGGGCTTGACCCGGAATCTCAGCCGAAGATTACCATCATGATTGGCCCTGAAGGCGATTTCTCCCGTGCTGAAGTGTCACTGGCGTTGGAACGCGGCTGGCAGCCCGTCTCCCTCGGTGACAGCCGCCTCCGCATAGAAACGGCGGCCTTGGTCGCCACGGCCGCCGTCTATCTGCACTTTACACGTTAATGCGGGCACGAAAAAGCCTGGATTCATGCCCGTACTGCCCGAAAATACTTCCTGGTCGTCGATGTACGAATCTGGTCAATAGTAGGAGGCGCTGGCGAAAATGGAGAAGGAGAATCCGCTTTACCATTCTAGTTTGTAGTAACCTTCGCCGACTTTTGCCTGTACCTCGAGATTTGGATTTTGGATTAAAGAAGGAGTGGTATCCGGCAATCACTTAAAAGATAACCCAAGTGTTGTCGTATTTCGAATATTCGAACGAAGCTCCAGTTCCAAGCATTCCTATGAGGCCAAAGTCGAGAATTCCATATTCTGAGCTCGGGATATGGCAGGCTACGGATTTGGCGGTGGAGATTCCAATGACCCCCTGGACTAAGAAGTTGCCTTTCGAGAAGGTGTTGTACTTCGCGTTGGCGTTCGTTGCGGTGGGTGCTATCGTGATAAAGCGAGGAGGATAATAATCTTTTTCATGATAGTTGTTTTTTGATGGTTTCTAAAAATGTTCTGACATAAGATCCGGTTGGGGATGAAAAACTATCATTAAAAATAGAAAATGATAAAAAAGGGATTAGTCGATTTCGGATTATTTATTATATTTGAAAACAGAAACAATGCGTTTACCGTCTTTCCCGTCGTGTTGAAATGTAGGATACTTTAACAGATGAATGGGAAGGCCGGAAAGGGGATGTTTCACACGAGCGTTACTTGCCGCAAGCGTTTCATCGCAAGCAATTGACGCTCGTGCTTTGTTGTGAAGCAAGAAGAAATCTAAAACAGCGATGAAAGAAATGTAAAAATGATTCTTTTTGGAATAGAGCAGATTATTTATTATATTTGTAGTTAGAAAGCAGATTAATTGAATTCGAACATATAAACAAATACGTTGGCTATTTGTTCCGTCGTGTTGAAACGTAGGAAATTTCAACGGATGAAAGAGGAACAAGTTGCGGATGTCCGTATTCTACACGGGCGTAACTTGTCTATCATCGGGTATCCTACGACCTCAACACGAGCAAGTAACGCTCGTGTTTTTTATATGCAGGAATGTAAAATTTAGACTTGCATATGAGATGTATAAATTGTGGTTGGAATAATCCTGACGGCCTTCAGCGATGCCAGAAATGCAATCAGCCTTTGCCCGTTCTTCCGATAGTTGAAAAAGAGCCCGAAATTTCCTTACCTGTAAAAGAAGTTTTTCATTACAAAGCTACGCAGCGAGAAGTTCGGGCAACAACCCTTGATGATATTCAAGACGGTATGCGATCGACGGTCCTGAATGTCAATCCTGTACTGCCTGAATCTAACGAATCTGTTCAGGAGGAGACGCAGAATAGTACGAAACAGGGATATAAACTTGTTCCGATTGACGGGGGTGATAGTATTGAATGTGTTGGGAGCCCATTTGTCGTCAAACAATCTCTGTTATCTGATAGTGAGAGCGATTCGGAGTGCCAGGCTGAATTGACTGTTTCCGAAGGATGCCTCTATGTCGAAGACAAGAGCCGGCTTAGTAGTACTTATGTTCTTGCAAGAAGAAAAATGGCATTGGAACGGGGTGATGTCATCTTGATGGGAGGGAAAAGGTTTATCATTGAATAATCTTTCGAGATGGATTCCAGCGATCGGGGAGAAGCATTGGTACCATTTCGCTGCGATTTGAAAAGCGGCGACAAGGTAGATGGAAAATATGTGGTTGACAGCGAACTTGGCAAAGGTTCGTTCGGGCAGGTATTCAAGGTGTTTGACTTGAAAGAGAAGCCTTACGCTTTAAAGATCCTCAGATTATGGGAAGTTCCTTCCAATATTCGTGATACCCTTCTAGAGCGTTTCCGCGCGGAATATAAAATAGCCAGGATCGTATCGCCTTATCTCGTCAAGAGCATCGAATTCGGCTCCATGAACAATAATCCGTATTTTGTGATGGAGTATTGTGGCGGAGGCGATGTGAATGCGCTGATGGGTGGGGATTATGACAGGGTCCTGGAAGTGGCTCGTCAGATTCTGCTCGGCCTAGACGCACTCCATGCGAAAGGGATAGTCCATCGGGATATCAAGCCGGAAAACATCCTCTTGCGAGAAGACGGTTCTGTCGCCATCACGGACTTTGGTATCAGTGGCAATAAAAATCATCGGATGACCGAGCGGAACTGGTTTGGGCGGCCCTCGCAAATGTTTGGCACTTATGCTTATATGCCTCCTGAACAGATTTACCGAAAAAGGGGTGACTCTACAGTTCTTCCAACTACGGACATCTTTTCTTTTGGGGTTTTGTTATACCAGTTGTTGACGGGCGAATTGCCGTATGGGACAATTGAGAACCACTCTGAACTGGTGACGTATCAAAAGAATATCAAGGAAGGTGCATGGAACAGATCGGCTCTGAGCAAGATTCCTGATATTAAAAGGTGGATAAGGGTCTTTGAAAAATGTCTGAATCCGGATTATTTAAAACGGTATCAAACCATAAAGGAACTCTTGACCGCCATTCCTTTCAAGGATTGCGTTCAGCCCCCAAGCTCTGGGAATGAAAATGAGCCGGAAGTGTCAGATTCTTTTGACAAGCATTTTTGTCTTGTGGTTGAAAGAGGTGAAGAAGAGGGACGAAGCTATGACTTGACGGAGATGTTTTTATCCACAGGACGGAACAGCCTGCTTGCGGGTAGGGGATCAAGCAACGATATCCATCTCAAGGATTCGGAAGCGACACTGGTATCAAGACGACATTTCACCATCCTTACCACTGACGCTCAGACATGGATTGTCAGGGATGGGCAATATGATAGCGAACGGAGAGGATGGCGGAATTCTTTGAATGGAACATATATTAATGATAGAATTTGCGGCTCGCAGGGTTCTTATATCCAGGAAGGAGATTTGATTCAGGTTGGAGATGTTAAATTGAAATTGATAAGAAAAGAGATTAAATTAAAATTGATAGTAATAAGTAATCACAATTAATCATACTATGGAATCAACTTACAAACAGACCTTGTCTGGTTCAGTGGGCGCTGGTATCGGCTCGCTGTTCAATGCGTCCGGAAAGAAATATTATATTCTGGAGCACAAGACATCAACCCTTTATCATAAGAAGGGTGAATCTCAAAAAATTATCATTGACGAAATTGAACTTGGCCGGGATGCCAGTTGCCAAGTTCGTTTTGATGAGGCATGTGACACGGTAAGTCGTCACCATGCGGCCATCTTGAAGGATGGGGATGGGTGGAAGCTGATAAACCTTTCCAAAACCAACGCGACTTTGGTGAACGGGCAGCCGATCAATAAGGAATGGCATCTTAATTCCGGTGATGAGATTCAACTTTCCGTCAGAGGCCCGATTATGGGGTTCATCATTCCGCAAGGGGCGCAGGCGACCGTTGACAGCATCAAGCTTTCCGAGCGTTTTACCCTTTTCCGCCAGCAGGCACTTCGCCCATACAAAGTCGCTACCGCCATTCTTTCCGTCTTGGTGCTTGCGGCGCTTTGTCTAAGTTTATGGGCGCTTCTTAGACCGACCGATGTTAAGCTGCTTCCTGAGCCAGAAAGCCTGGAACAGGCTATGTATGTAAATAACGTATATTTCATCCATATGGATGATATCGCCATCTATACGCCGGAGAATGCTCTCCTTGCCCAGTTTAAATTAGATAATATGGGCGGAACGGGCTTTATGTTGTCGGATGGTCGTTTCGTGACATCCCGTAGCCTAATTGCACCTTGGTACTATTTCAGCGACCCGATTGGCAAAGACAGCAAAGGATTCGACTGGGATTTAAGTCACGTGCTCGCTTGTGTGTATAGTGATTTTTCGGTCGTTGTCAACTATACAGCATATTCTCCCTCCGGCGCCAATTTCAAATTCCGCAATACCGATATGATTATGTCAGACAGAAAGGATAATGTTGAGGAAGTCCATGAAATCAGCAAGGTGCCGAAGGATCATCAGCTTTTCAGACTATTGCAGGCACATAACAATACCATCAAGTTGTCACCATATAAAACGTCGGATAACTGGGCTACGATGTCTAAGACTGAGCAACTTGCTTCCGTTACGGGATTTGAATTTGATACCGTGGGTGACGAGAATCTTGTTGCGGGTGAAAGAGTGGCTATTTTCGGTTTCCCGTTCAACTATGGTTTTGAAAATTCTCAGCGGGTCAAACCGTATCTCCAGTATAACAACATCAACGTTAATGGTTTGAACGATCGCTTCCAAATCGAGATGTCCAGCAAACGTTACCAAAAAGGTTTTGATGGTGCACCATTGTTGGCCTGCGACAAAAATACTGGAAAGTGGCGTGTGGTCGGCGTACTTAGCCATACCGATGGTGCTGACCGGGACGTGGCGACTCCGCTCTCAGCATTGACGGATCATGAATAATTATTAATTGTCTCCTCCCCTGTATTTGTGCAGGGGAGGATTATTCCCATTATGTCCAATACGATTTTTAATATAAGAGGACGGACCGATACGGGATTGCTTCGGGATAACAACGAAGACAATTTCACGATTTGTGCCGATTTATCCAAGACAGAGGAGGCTTGGTTTATTCCGGAGGCAAAATCTTTGATTCTGGGAGATCTTGGTTGTGTCATGTCCGTCGCAGACGGCATGGGCGGCAATAATGCCGGAGAGGTTGCATCCGACATTGCCATTAAGGCTATTGAAAAAAAGTTCTCGGACCGTGAACAATTGACCAAAATCAAAGATTCTTTGAAGGAGATTGAAAAGTTCATGGTCGAGGCATTGGTCTATGCAGATGCCAAGATCAACGAACAGATAAAAAAGGACCGTTCCACGGAAGGGATGGGGACAACGATTGTTTTGCTTTGGCAGTGGATGGGATGGCGTATTACTGCTGGTGTGGTGACAGTCGTGCGTATTTATATAATAGAAAAGAGGAGCCTCGTCTGCGCCGTTTGAGCAAAGACCATTCTTATGTCCAGCAATTGGTGGATGAAGGGAAATTGACGGAGGACGAGGCCTTTGATCATCCGGAGAGCAATATTATCACGAAGTGTTTGGGTAGTGGGGTTGAAGCTCCATCTCCCGACTTCGACTTCCATCCTTTGCACAGAGGTGACATCTACTTGCTGTGTACCGACGGACTGTGCGGAGTGTGCAAGGACAACGCTATCACGGCTTTACTGGATACTTACGACGGAGACTTATCTCAACTCTCTTTGGATCTGATTGAACTAGCCAAGAAGGAGGGAGGACCGGACAATATTACAGTTATGCTATTGGCGATTTTGGATGCGGACGAGCCATCGTCCCGGAATCCGTATTCCCAAACCCTGCATCCTAGCGAAGGCGATAATCATGACAATCATTTTAATGGCAATTTGCGAAAGAAGTTGACAATCGGTCTTGCAAGTGTTGCCTTGGTGGTGTTAGGGATACTACTTTGGCAGGCTCCTGACCCTGACCCTGACGATAAATCGGGTATTCAGGATACAATTTCTAAACAAGATACGATTTCTAAAGAATCGAGGGATACGACGTTAAATCCGGTGCTAAATTTAAAATCTAATCACAAACAGTCTTTTAATAAGGATTCCTTTGATTTAAATGTGAAAAAATTTGATGAGGAAGCGAAGCGGGCAATATAATAACGTAATAATAGAGCCATATGCAGTATATAGAAGGAAACGTAATTGATGGCCGTTATATTCTCGAGCGTTTGATTGGGAATGGCAGTTTCGGCGAGGTCTGGGTAGCCAAAGACAATCGTACCGACGTCGAAGTGGCCATCAAAATATATGTGGCGATGGACCAGCAGGGCCTGGATGATTTCCGCAAGGAATTCCAGCTCTCCTTCAATCTGAACCACACCAATCTCTTGCATGCCAATTATCTGGGGATCAACCAGGAGGACAATCGCCCCTTCTTGGTGATGCCATACTGCCCGCGTGGATCAGTAAGCCGATATGCGGGTGAGATGACAGAAATGGAATTATGGCATTTTATCAAAGATGTATCTGCTGGTTTGAGTTATCTGCATTTGCAGGATCCACCGATTATCCATCAGGACATCAAACCCGACAATATCCTTTTACTTCAGAATGGCAGCTATGTCGTAACGGATTTCGGTATCAGCAAGCAGTTGCGCCGTTCGCTGAAGAGAAGCGCTTCCCTGAATTCTGCCGGAGCGATTTCATATATGGGGCCGGAACGTTTCAGCAAGAATTACCAGACAATCAAGGCAAGTGATATCTGGTCGCTAGGCGTTGCGATCTACGAGCTAGCGACCGGTGAACTCCCTTTTGCCGGTATGGGCGGAAGTCTGCAAAAGCAGGGCGCTGAAATCCCGGATTTGCCCGGGTATTCTCCGCAACTCAATACCTTGCTGGCGGGTTGTCTGGCGAAAGATACGTGGGATCGGCCTACGGCACAACAGATCAATGAATATGCAACAGCGTGCCTGAAGGGCGGCAATCCCGAGGCAACATGGTTGATGCCAGCAGCCAGCCCTCAAAATTCGCGCGAGCCACAGTCGTCTTCTGTTACAATGGAAACCGTTGTCAAGGAAGAACCGGCCGTTTATCCCTATCCCCACGAATCAATCACTTATGCTGCTTATGACAAGAAGGAGACGGTCAAGTCCAAAAGTATTCCTGCATGGGTATATGGCGCGGTTTCTTTCGTGGGACTGGTTGTCGGATTCCTTTTAAGTCGTGTCTTTTGAGTATGAGAAAAGGTCTTTTATTATTCCTCGTTTTGTCGCTGATCGGCCCCTTGGCTGAGGCCCAGACGATGACGCGTTCTAAGGAGCGGCATGTCAACGGCTTGATATTGGAACTGCTGGAGGATTATGAACAGAGCGTTCTCCTGTATGACTCGGGCGCCAAAAGGTCTTTCTTGCGCTTGTTTGATGACAGGGAGGCTGGCATCTATTGCGACTTTCTTGAGAGCCAGCACCTTGGAGAAGTCGTATCAATCTCTGACTATGCGGATTATGCCCTTGGGAACGTATTGAATACCATGGTCGAGATTCAGGATGTGACAAAGGATCGTCCCAGATACACGGGAGGTGCTTGGCATTGGAATGTCTCGTTCCGGAAGAACGTCCGTTATACAGATCCGCATGAAATCTATTTTTCTTCATCTGAATTCATTGAAGGCGGATGCTTCCTCCTGACGATGGATGTGGTGTATGATGAGGCAGAAGACAGATGCTTCATTCATTCAATCGAAGGAAAGACAGATGGAAAGGCATTCATTCCAAAAGGAAAATTTCTGGTCATCCAAGAGACTCCTGGTTCGCGGGATAGTCTGCTGGTCAATGGTAAACATCCGTCTTTCAACAGGTTCGGGCAGGCTATCGTCAATAATGGGAAGGTCAGTCCCGGCAATGAAGATATTTTCTTGAAACAGAAAGTGCTGGCCAGTACAGATAGGTATGACTATGTTGAATATCAGTTCCGTTCCAAGAACTGGCGCTTTCGTCCTCGTTTTGCCACCACACTTGGATCGGCCTTTCATGTTACTTCTTCGGATAATGTCGTGAGCTATCATTCTCACGCGATGGAGTATGGCGCAGATTTGGGTATCGCCTTCATCCATGGTAAAAGAATAGCAGTTTCTTTCAATATCGGAGCGGCATTGTCAACCAGTTCGATTGAACTTGCTGCGAATAATATCAATTATTCTATGGAAATTTTGGACGCGGATCGTCAAAGCTATCGGCGTTCGTACCACATTTTGACGGCGATAGAAGGGATAAAGTATCAGGATTGGGTGGTACCGGCTTATTTTTCCATTGAGGCCCAGTTGATGCGCTATGTGAAATTGCTTCTTGATATCGGGGGTAATGGATATGTACATTGGAAAACACAGATAAACCCCTATCATGTTCGCGGGACTGTGGAAGGAACTAGTAGGAAGGCTACTTATAATGATATAAATCAGGATTTTACGCGTTTTATGGAGCCGGGCAGCTATGCCAGGAAAAGGCCCTATGATTTTACAGCGATGGCGCGTCTCGGCGTGGATGTCAAACTTTATGGCCCGCTGTTCGTTTATGGGAAGATAGGCTATGAATATGGCTTTAAGGATATCTACAGCCCTTCTTCGGAAGAAGCCAGTTGGATGAACGAAGGGGATGGCATTTATCCGATCGTATATAACGCTGTGAAAGACGAAGAAGTAGCGACACATTCGTTCATTCATTGTATTTCTCTGAGCCGCAGGGCTTTGTGGCTTGATGCCGGATTATTGATCAAATTCTGATTGTAATTATGGAAAAGAATAGCAAATTAACCGAAGTGGGCCTTTTGATTGGACTGGCCGTGTTGTCGGTTCTCGCAGGTTTTATGGTGGGGCGCTTCGTGGATAGCCGTACCAAGAATACGCCCGCTGAGAAGACTTCCGCTGTCACCACTAATTCGTCTCAGGCAGCAGTCAATCAATCTTCGGGTTTAGTGAACCGGGGATCTTCTGCTTCGGGATATGACCAGAAGCAGGTGATGCCCGTCGTGACAGATCTGGGTAAACCGGAATATGATAAAACGGCTAAGGCATACAGGTTTTCTGTAACGGCTTCTGTCCCTTCCGGTGATCCGCTGACCTATCAGTTGACGGATAAATCGGGCAATGTCCTCGTGTCGAGTTCGACCGGTTCATTTTCTGGTGTAAGCCCCAGTGTCGACGGAACGTACTATCTGCAAGTCGTGAATTCCCGATCTCGGGATATGAAGACGACTCCCCAGAAAGTTTCCGGTTTTGATGTCCAGCCGGAAGTTGTTCAGCCGACCGTCAAGAAAGTCACGTCCCAAGAGCTTGCCGCCAAGTTGAATACGGGAGATTACGGATCGAGTTTCTCGAAGACTTGGGAGAGAGAATACATGGCGCCGGGCTATGTCGTTGTCTGTGAGGGGAAAAAGGATGGGGAGAGGGCACCGGAATCCATCGGTGACATCTGCAATAGGATTTTGATGGGGACATGGTCCTCTCTCACGGTGAAATCGTTGTCGTATGACGAATTCAATCGGATTACCCGAGTTCGTATTGTTGTCAATTATCCGGAGGAATAGAGCATGAGAATAGTAAATCGTTTTTGTTTAGTCTGTACATTGTTTCTGATATCATGCACGCTTTCTCTGGCACAGTCCCAGTCGTTGGAGTTCATATACATTGCCCATGACAGTAGTACGCCGGTGAGCCGATTGAGTGCGCGTCTGCAGGAAGTGTTCAATGACGCCCGTTCGAACGAAAGCAATGCTGTAATCTTCTATTTGGCGAATGCTGATGAACCGCGCATTGTCAAAATGAACCTGCCTGATGCAAATCCGCAGGATTTCGAGGAGATGCTGGGCGAATTGAACTACAAGTCCGCCCATGAGATCTATGCGGAAGTTGACCGCGAGCGGATCGTACAAATGTTCGATGAGACAGATTTTATTTTGGACAACGGACAGCCTGCTTTTTCCATGTTTACAATGACGTATTATGTAAATCCTTCGTTCTGGGCAATGAAATACAATGAGAATGTGATTGCTTCGCTCTATTTCATGTTGGACCTGAACAGGCTTCCATCCGACTATTTTACGATGGAGATCTGGCATGGACAGGACGATGGCCTAGTATATGATGAAAAAGCCCCTTTCGGTGAAAGGAATCTGTGCTCGGGATACCGTTTCTATTTATTGGGATATTAGTTTTGAGAAATATGAAGCATTATAGTTATTGTACATTAGTCTTGCTTTTCGCATTATTGTTGCCCGGACAGTTGTCCGGACAAACGCAATTGCCAGCGCAGAGCAAAGCATTTTATCCTGCTAAATTGTTGAATTCCACTGTCCTGCTGGAACAGGATACCCGTGATTTCATGCCCGGGTCAGATTATGGTCAAAGTAGAGTACCTGCAGAAAAGAAGCACTGGATCGTGTTTAGTGACAGGGACAACAATGTAACCTATACCGAACCGAACGCTCGTTCGACTGTTTTCTCAAAGTTGTCGTTCAATGAAGAACTTCGAATCGCACAGATCAAGAACGGCTTTGCTTTAGTGTATACAGAACCGCAAAAGTCCATAGAATATCCAAAGATCTCGTCGCGAGCCGAGTCAAAGGGATGGGTGTCCATGTCCAATCTGTTGCTCTGGCATTCCTGTCCTGCCAATGCAGCGGGTATTTACAACAAAGCCCTGCTTTGCCGTAACCTGGATGCCGTGGATGACCAGGATTATGGTGGACGAATGTATAAGGATCCTTCCAAGAAAGGTGGGTATACAACGATGAGTACGGATATGCAGTTCTATTTCGTCATGAAGGTTGAGAAAGGAATGGCGTTGCTCGCTAATCAGCATACGTTGGAAGGCAATAATAACAATGTGCTGTGTGGCTGGGTTGCCAGTTCTTCCTTTGTCCCTTGGAACCAGCGTTCTTGTTTGGAGCCGACTTGGGATGAAGAGAGTGTCAGTTATTTTTCCAAACAAAAGATTACGGTCAGTATTTATGATAATAAGGGCTTGAAAGTCAAGGCAGGTGAAAATCCGCCTGCTACAATCGGGTTCCGGGAGGACAAAGGATCAACAGATATCAACCGCTATCGCATGCCACCGAATACGTTCCGTTTCCCAATTCTGGATGATGGAACGGCGGACTTGTATAATTGCTCCAGTTTCGGCATGACAGGAGCCTCAAAAGGTACGACCATCAACCAGTATTTTGCCGGAGAAGATGCCAAGGTCCGTAAAACCGACGAAGCCATCAATAAGTTGATGAATATCAATATCGGAATCGTCATTGATGGCACGAAATCGATGGATCCTTATTTCCCGGCCGTGAAGGATGCCATTCTGGAAGGCACCAATTATTTTGCCAAGAATGAGAAAGTCAAGTTCGGTGTCGTGATTTATCGGGATTATGCAGATGAAGAAGGTCTATTCGAATCTTTCCCGATGACACAGGCGAGCAATCCTAAATTGAAGGAGTTTCTGGAGAAAGGCGGCAAGTATGGTATCAAGAGCTCCACGAAAGACAAGAGCAATACCGAGGCACTCTACTATGGCATCGATTCGGCCATCGATTTTTTCAAGTTCAAGCCGGATGAGAGCAACATCCTGCTGGTTGTGGGAGACTGTGGCAATGCACGCGATGACAACAAGGTATCGGATGCAACCATCATCAAGAAGCTGGTGGACAAGAATATCCACTTTATGGGTTTTCAGGTTCGTTCCAGGATGGAGGATGCCTATACGCTGTTCAATGACCAATTGCTGAAGATTATGAAAAACAGTGTCCAGGGAAAATACGACAAGCTGTGGGCCACGATGTCGGAAAGTGACCGGAATGGGAAAAAGGCCCCGGTGGTTTCCGCACGGCCGGATGACAACGGTTTCACGATCTTGAACAACTATCAGAACGAATTGTTTATCGGAACTTACCGCAATGCCCAAGGTGCCCGGGAAATGAAGCCGGCGGAACTGACAAAGCTGATGGAAACGGCAATCATGGAATGTTCCAACACGGCAAAGTATCAGCGAGAAACTTTTTCTCGGTATGATGCAGGAGGATGGGGAAAGAATGAAGCTGTTTCGGGTCAGATTTCATTTGATAAGGCTTTCGTGGAAAGCCGTATCGGGCATGCCGAGGATACAGATGGACAGCTTCTTACTTTTAAAGGTTGGACTAAGAAGAAGGATGCCAGTGGCCGTGAGTACTACAAACCGGTCATTTTTATCTCATCCGATGAGTTCAATGTTCTTTTGACGAAACTCCGTCCTGTCAATGATGCCGCCGTGGCAGAATCCAATGACCGGCAGCCCTATGTCAAGGCGTTGCATGCTTTGATCCAGAGCATGTTGCCCGATATCACCGACGACGAGATCAATCGGATGGGCTATAAAGAGGTGATGAGCCTGATTTCGGGTTTGAACGAGGCGTCCCAGGCGTTGAAAGGATACACGATCCAGGAGATTGCGAGTCCGCATGCTGTCAGTCATGCCCAATATCAGACTTTGATCAGCGATTTTAAGAGGAGATACAGGAATCTGTTGAACATTAAGAACTCCAAGTATAAATATGTCAGGGACTTCAATGGATCGAAATACTATTGGATTCCCATAGAGGATTTACCATAAGCCAAGCATGGAAAAGCAATTTGATATTGAGAATCTGCACTGTTCCTACGACAAAGGGCTGAACGCTTCTTCCAAGGTTGTGCTGGAGATCGACCAACTGGTGATTCCCCGCGGAAAGACCGTATTCATCGTTGGGGAGTCTGGCATTGGGAAAAGTACGATTCTGGAAGTGCTGGGCATGATGAACAATACGATCGTGCCCACGCCTGGGATGCGTTTTGTTTATTATGAAGGGGAGAAAGCTTTCGATTTGATTGAGATGTGGCGCCGAAACAATGATGAAGAACTGTCTTCTTTCCGGCTGAAATATTTCAGTTTTATTTTCCAGAGCACGAATCTGATGCGAAATTTTACGGCTTTTGAAAACATTGCCTTGACCCGTATGTTGCAGGGTTACTCACAGGGCGATTGCTTTGAGAAAACACGGGAATTGCTTTCGGATCTGGGACTAGGCCACATCGATGAAACACGTATGGCACAGGAACTTTCGGGCGGACAACAACAGCGTCTGACCTTCGCGCGTGCAATCCTTCCCGATTTCTCAGTTCTCTTTGGAGATGAGCCTACGGGCAACTTGGATGGGGACAATGCTGTAAAAGCTATGGAGTTGCTTGCAGTCAAACTCAATTCCTACCCGGACAGTTCTGCGGTCATCGTTTCTCATGACATGCATCTGGCCACGTCTTTTGCCGACATGATCATTCTCATCCGAAAGCAGGCGCGCAAAGAATTGAACAAGCATGGGGAAGTCGATTATTTCGGAAGGATTGATGAATCGAGCGTATTCTTCCCCGATGCGCAGCGGAATACCTGGAACAACGGGCCGGAATCGTTCGAAACGGATGCATTTGAGCATTATCTGAAAAAAGGAGGGCTGTCATGACAAAGATGAAGCTTTTCTCGAAAGACTATTTTGAACTCTTCGTCAAAAGAGAGGGACGCGTGATGCTGGGACAGCGGAACGCCAATCTGTGGTTGTTGACGCTTGTGCTGGTTGCGACCTTCCTGGCGATTTCCTTTAGCAGCGGAAGTCTTCGGTATCTTCGTTACAAGATGAACGACCCGTTCATTAACTGGGTCGATATCAAGAATGATTATGGTGGTGGCGATCTGGATCGAATGGCGGCCGACCTAAATGATCACGAACTGATGGACCGTTTCCACTATCGCGGGTATCAAGCCGATCATGACTTCGCCTGGTTCTTCTTCGGAAAAGAAGACGACCAGACACAGTATCTGAAAATCCGGTTTTTCGGGGACATCCGCTCCTCGTTGGTCGAATCTATTCTCAGCAAGGAAAACGTTGCCCATGGGTGCCGCGTTGCGGATTTGTCCGAGGTAGACCAGAATACCGTCGGTGTCATTATGACGGAGGACGCCATGCGGCGACTTGGGTATGAATCACCATATCCTGCCTTTGTGGACTATTGCCGCTACAGCCCCGGAGCTGCGGAACTTGGTTTTGTAGAAATCGACAATAATGTCAGGATACCGCTTCCGTTGTTGGGCGTGGTACACCGTCTGCCAGGTGGTTTTGATGTTATCTCCACTAAATATTGTTATTTCCAGGACATGAACGATTTCGACTACCCATTCCTTGTTGCTGATCATCCTGAGTACGCGAAATCCCTCTTCTATTTTGTCCCCGACGAAATTGGCGTAGATGCTTTTATGTCAAATGCACAGGAACTTGCCGATGAACAGGACCTGGATGCTTCTGTGGATGATCAATGGTTCTATCGAGTGGAGATGGTCCCCTACAAACCAGGCTCATTCATTTCCATTACTTTTTCTGAAGAAGATGTAAATCCGATGGACGTGAAGGCTTTGCATGACGGTATGATGGCAGCATTCCCCGCAGCAGATGTTCATCGGGTATTCAACTATGATTTCTCGGATTACGAGATTACGAAGCCGGCGTATCTTTCTGTCCATTTCAGGGATCTGGACAAAATAGGGGATTTTCAAGAGTATGTGAAGAAAGTCTATAAAGTGGACATTGAAATGTCACAGATTGAGGCGAAAAAGAACTTCAATGCAGTCAGCATCATGGCCAATATCCTTTCTTGGGCCATCATCTTCTTCGCGATTACCTGCATCATTCTGTTCATCGTCAATCTGCTGCAGTCCTATTTCCAGAAGATCAAACGGAATATCGGGACATTCAAGGCTTTCGGAATCAGCAATCGGGAACTCTTCCATATCTACGCCTTGATCATGTTTTCTGTGGTACTGATGGCCATCCTTATATCGCTGGCCATCGTTTTCGCTGTACAATTGCTGATGCATCCGCTGGGTCTTTTGAAGGAGGGCTACAATTTAATTCGTCTTTGGAATATCCAGACTTTGGTGTCAGTCGTCATTATTATGATTGCCTCTATCGTCACGGTATATAGTGTCATGAGGCGAATGTTGGGACATACGCCGGGCGACTTAATTTATGATAGATAACATTTGCACTATGAAAATAAAAAGCTATTGGGTCATCTTGTTGTCGCTGTTCTTCGTCTTTGCTTGTGAAGATCAGCGAGAGTTGCAACAAGTGGGTTATAATGAGGACATTACGGATAGGGATTCTTACGATTTCTCTCCTATGGGAGAAACACTTCCCCTTTTCGTACAATTCACAGGTCGTTGGACGCTTTCAAAACCGGAGTGGGTAAATGTGAGCTATGGCGGGACTCAAGGAAGGGGTATGCAGATGGTCTATCTGACAACTGATTTGAATGCCTCTGGCATTAACAGGGCGGGGACTATCACAATACAATCTCCTGGCTCCTCTTCAAAAAGCTACCCGGCTAGTCAGGAAGCCCCTTTCGCCAGCCTTGTAGAGCGTCAATTTTATTACCCATGGAACAAGAATGCAGGGGGCAATTCCAATGTACTTCATATAAATACCAACCTCTATTGGAAGTTGGAGACGTTGTCTGAGACGGAGCCTGTCGTTGATCTCTCCGCCACACAGGGCTTTGGGGAAATGTCGGTCATCGTTGCGCCGCTGTCGGATAATTTGGGCGTAGAACAAAGAGTCGCTTCCTACAGGTTGCTTGTTTTTGCTGATTCAAGCCGTACGCGTCGCGTGCAGGAAATGGAGGGTGTGTATCAGGACACATTGGAAGTCCGTCAGGAAAACTATCGCTTTCTGCTGAACGAAGCGTCATCCTGCTCTCTCCAGTTTGACAAGAGCAATTACTTGGAGCAAGTAGTTCGTGTAGAGCTGGATAATTCTCAAGGCAAAGAATATCTGGACAATATTCAGTTACCGGATAATTGGATTGCCGTCAATAGGGAAGAAAGCCAGTCGGAAACAGGAGAATTCATATTGAAGATTGTGCCTAAATCAGCCAATATTTCCAAATATGACCGCAACTGTAAGTTGGTGTTGCGTGCCCTTCCTTCTGGGGCCGAGCGTTTGATTTTTATCAACCAGGAGAAATACAATTTTTATTTCTCCGACGGTTCCACTGATCTTGAGGTACTTCGTTTCAATAATCTTGGCGGGACAGGTTCGGTAAATTTTGTTTCTTCCGGACCGTGGAGCATCACGAACATCCCCTCGGGTGTACGGGTGAATCCGATGTCGGGAGATGAAGGGGAAACGCTTCTTTCCCTGTCTGTGTCCAACCAGAACCTTTCGCTTGAAGATTTTCGTCAATCCGTTGTCGTGACAAGTACGGATCCATCGACGTATTCTCTGCGGGATACACTTGAAATCTTGCAAGCGGCATTCAAGTTCGAAAAGATTTCATCGCCAGGGACCTTGGGCGCCAACCGGGACAGTGAACAGTCCTTTGACATTCAGACATCCGGTCCATGGCATGTTTCCAGCCAACCATCCTGGCTTGACATATCACCCTCGTCGGGTGAAGCAGGGGATAAAGTCTCTCTTAAGATCGTTACGAATAGTACCAATGAAAGTACAACATCTTCCAAGAGAGGCACGATTGAAATCCGTTGTGATGTGGGCAATTTCAGCCCTATTAAGGTTGATGTCGAGCAGATGCGGACTTTGTTCGATCTTTCAAGCGATCACTTTGATGCCGTTCGTGCTTATGAGGAAAACGGATTGATTTATGAAGTCCAACTTACATCTACGCAAGATTGGGAGGTGGCCAGTAATTCGGATTGGATTACTCCCTCCATGAAAAACGGAAAAGCGAAGCAGGATCCTGTTAAAATTTCGTTTACGGTCGCCAACAACCTGAACGCATCAGACCGGTCCGGGTCTGTCGTCATCCGAAACGAGTCAGGGGCAAGAAAGACCATCAGCTTCAAGCAAGACGGAATGAATTACAACACAACTACAGTTCAGTACAATAATATCACGTACGCTGGCGGGAAATACGATGTCAAGTTGGATTGCTATGCTACGGTTCCCTGGGAGATATCCATTGACCAATCTTGGGTTACGGCCTCACCCGAGAGTGGGAAGGGAGACAAGAATATCAGTTTTACTGTCACCGGCAATAAAGAAGAGGCGAACAGAAGTGCAATAGCCATTATCCGTAACAAGGTTACGAATGCAGAAAAGAGAGTTAACTTCTCTCAAACGGGCTTCTCCTGGAGTGTCGATGCGAAGGATTCATATTCTTTTGCAGCTTTCTCAGATAATTCAAACAGCCAGACTATCAGGGTCAAATCTACAGGTCCTTGGACTATCACTTGTCCTGATTGGCTGAAGGCGGAGCCATCTTCCGGAAGTGGGTCGACGATTGCGATTGATGTCAAGATCAGCTGTATCAAGGACAATGCCCCGTCAATTAACGAGAGGTCTGGAACCATTTCAGTCAAATCGAATGATTTCTCCGATGTGTACGAGAACATTTCTGTCCGTCAGGAGAAGTATCAGTTCTCGGTGAATCCCACCAGCTTGTCATTCCCGGCTAGGAAGAATCTGAAGGCGCAGACGATTACTGTTACATCAGATGGTTCATCGATTTCGGCATCATCCGATAAATCATGGGCTAAGGTTTCGGTATCCGGCAAGACAGTGACGGTTACTTGTGATCAGAATAAAGATAAAAAAGAGAGGGAAGCTATAATTACTATCAAAGATTCCCGACATACGAATGTTTCACTAACAGTGAGGGTAAAGCAGTCTAAATAATGAAATTTCGTAGTTATTTCTATGTTTTCTTTGTCGGATGGCTGTTTCTGGCTGGCCCGGGGCTTTCTGCGCAGAACAGTCCGAATCCGAAACTCAAGGTCCTTAAAGGACATGAGAACGAAATGCTTCGTTTGATAAAGAAAAACGACAAGCTGGGATATGCCGGCAACGAGTGGGTTTTACTGATAAAACCTGTGTTTGACGAAGCCAATTTGTTTGAGGATCATCCCTATCGGGAGGGTGTTTATAAGGTGGCGCGGGTCAAGTATAAGGGGAAGTGGGGTGTTTTGCGCCCGGATGCAACATTTGCGCTGGATTGTGAATATGATTCGTTGAGTGAGTTCAATGACCGTGGCGTAGCCATAGTCGAAAAGGATGGTTTGTTCGGTCTGGTTTCAGCTTCTGGCGTTTTGCTCTGTCCCATTCAATGGGCGGACGCCAGGATTGACGATGATGTTGCATGGGGGAAACTTCAGGGGAAATGGAGTGGTTTTGACGATGATGGCTCTGTATTTGCTGCCGATTGTTCATCCATGCCGCCTGTAAAGTTGGGTGACAATGTTTTCAGGACTTATGCATCAGATGGCAAGATTGGACTGATGAACCGCTCAGGGCGGACTATTGCTGAGCCCGAGCTGGATATGGCGGAATTGGAACCTGACGGGAAGTATATCGTCGTCAAGCAAGATGATGTTTATGGATGCTATACTCTGGCAGGCAAGTGTTATTTTTCGCCGGCATCCCACGCGTATCCAAGTGATCAGTTAAGTTTCTTGCATTCTTCTTCTGAACCCCTTGAGTGGGAAGAGAATCCCTTTGGTGCCGAGATTATTGCTTATGACGTAATGTCAGACAATCAACATGTCATAAAATTCAGTCTTCCGCTTAAGCAAATTTCTGCTGGTGCTTTCGGTGGGGATGAATCTTTGAAATCCATTACGTTACCCAATGGTCTGCTGGTGATTGGCAATGAAGCGTTCAAGGGTTGTGCGAACCTGATGGATATCAGGATTCCGGAAAGCGTCCTGGAGATCGGGCAAAGTGCTTTTGAACAGTGCCATGCTTTACAAAACTTAACAATCCCGATATTTGTGAATAAAATAGGACGCTATGCGTTTTATGGATGTCGGGAAATTACTTCCGCCAATATTCCATCAGAGGTGGATATCGTTGAACAAGGTGTGTTCTTCGATTGCGACCGGATGGTGTCAGTGATTATGCCCGACGGTGTCCGGAGTATCGGTGGCTATGCTTTTTATGGCTGTGGCTCGCTTGAAAGACTCAAGTTTCCCTCTCAACTTCATGAAATCGGTGAACATGCATTTGAAGATTGTGTCAAGATTGCCGAAGTGTCCATCCCGTATGGAGATACACTGGTAGGGGACGCCGCATTCAAAGGTTGCCTGAACTTGTTCCGTGTCGAGATGCCTAATAGTATAAGGCGTATTGGCGAGAGCGCGTTTGAAGGATGCTCCAAGTTGGCTTCTATCATGCTTCCCAACAGTTTCTCGGAGATTGCTGATTGGACTTTTCATGATTGTTTTGCACTGCAGCGGATTGTCATTCCGAACAGCATTGTCTCAATCGGAAGCAGCGCTTTCAGCGGCTGCCGGAACTTGAAGGAGGTGATGATTCCCAACAGTGTCAAGGATATCGGTTCGTGGGCATTCGCCAATTGTGTCACGCTTGAACGGATTGACATTCCTTCCTCCGTCATCTCAATCGGGGAGTATGCTTTTAACAAGTGTACGGGATTGAGTGTCTTTACGATTCCTACCAGTGTGGAAAGGATTGGCGCTGACGCTTTTACAGGTACTGAAAGGTTTGAAAAACTCAAGCCGGGTCTTGCCTATATGGATAACTGCTTGCTGGGATACAAGGGTGTCAATCTTTCCGGCCTGCTTGCTATTGTCCCCCATACGCGAGTGATTGCCGATGGTGCGTTCAAAGGATGCGAAAAAGTGACAAGTGTTATTTTTCCTTTAGGTCTGAGAAGAATAGGTACATCTACCTTTGAGGGTTGTTCGAAACTTCAGTCTTTGTCGCTTCCCGAAAGCGTAGAGTTAATTGAAGGCCGGGCATTCAAAGATTGTATCTCCCTGTCACGGATATCCATACCTAAAGATGCTGTTGTAGATGAACGTGCATTCGAAGGTTGCGGAGCACTTGTCAATATCTTGTTATCCACCCGTTAATACAAATTATGGCCATGAAACGATATCTGATTGTTTACATATTGCTGGTTTTTGGTCTTGCTCCTGCTTTTTCGCAGGTCGTGATTCCCCTGAACCGGAAGGGAGATGTCTATTATTTTGATTCGCGTTTGAATGGGAAAATGGTTCCAACAGTCATCTCGTCGTATTCGCGGGCTTTCATACCGCAGTTTATAGTCCTGGAAATGTGTGAGGAAGGATTGTTGTGTGGCGCTGATTTCAAGGGTTTTCAGGATACAACATTCCGCGAGCAGAAAGTCCGCCCTGGTGTGGCGGTCAATATCAGGGAATTGGATCTTTGCGGAAAAACATTACAGAATGTTACGGCTTTCATTACGGGGTCGGTTACGCCATTCTTCTCAATTGGACAGATTCTGTTGAATGAATTGGGACATGTCGTCTTTGATGGTGGAAATCTCATCTTGGAGGATGGCGCGAAGGTTCCCGTTTCTGTCGAGGACATTACCCCTGTTATTGCTCCTAGGGATTCAACAATAACCGAAGAAGAACAGGAGGAGATGATAGATTCTGTTGTCGTGACAGCAGCAGTCCTGTATGAATCGGGATGTGGATATATGAGCAAGGGAGAGTACAATAAGGCTCTCTCTGTGTTCAAGGATGCTGAAAACGCGATGGATAATGAAGATACGGAGTTCAAGAAAAACCTGTATAAAATGATGGCTTCCGCCTTTAGAAATCTGGGCAAGAAGAAAGATATGGCTAAGTATCTGAAGAAGGCGATTGCGATTTCAGATGAAGGTGAGGAGCGCATCAACATGCAGTCTCAGCTTGTATCTTATAGCAGGGAGCATAGCGACCTGAAAACGCTCGAGACAGAAACGCTTCAGTTGGTAAGAGATATATGCAAATGGAAAAAGATATCGGTCGGAGACTGCTGGAAGAAACGGTTACGGGACTCCACAATCGCTGATGCCTTTACCGACTTGGCTGTACGGTATGAAAAGAAGTATAGTTTCCAGAAGTTTTACACGTATTATTATTATGGCGCAGCCTGGGGGGATGAGCGTGCTCGTGATTATTGCCGGAAGGCTCTGGTTGAATATTGGAATGAGCCTGTTAACAAGATTGTGCTCTGATCGATGATTATGAAAAAAGCACTATTTTTGATGATTGTCGTCCTGTTATCAAACTGTGCTTTGGGGCAGACAGTGGTTCCTTTGATTTCAAGGCATGGTGTATACTGGCTTCCTTGCAGGGTGAATGGGCATAATGTCTCCCTAATCTTGGATACCGGTGCTTCCAGTGTGAGTATTTCTATGAATTTTGCCAGAAAACTTTTCGAGGAGGATCTTTTGGATGAAGATGATATTATCGGTGAAGGGAGAGTTTCCTTGGCGGATGCAAGTGTCGTCAAGTGCTTGTATGTCAATTTACGGGATGTCGAGATCGGTGGATTCCATTTGAAAGATGTACGGGCGAGTGTCCTGGAGAGCATGCAAGATGATATGTTGCTTGGACAGTCAGCCTTGCAGCAGCTTGGCCCGTATACGATTTCTGGGAACCAACTCATCATAGCGAAAAGCAGTCAACCAGAGGCGGATGGTACGGTGGCCTCTTTAAGGCAACAGGCGGAACGGTGTTTGTCGGCTTCTAACTATATTGGCGCTATCCGTCCGCTAGAGGAGCTACGGATGTATGGCAAGATAAGTCCCCATGAGATGTCGAGATTGGTAGTCGCTTATGCCCGTTGCAAGCAATACGATAAATGTATCGCTACATTTCAGGAATGGACGCAGAAGTACAGGAATGCCGCTAGGTGGGACGATCAATTCGATACTTTCCTGACTGTAGGGGAAATATACATTTTTGAGCGTGAGAATTATCAGTCCGCAGTTGCTGCATTGTCCATGGCTGTGGACGCATTGAATGATTCCCGGCTTCCCGATGAAGATATATCTGCTCGCTGTGCAGAAGTATATGCATTGATGGGGAAAAGCTACCTGCAGGCTGATGAACGGATGGAAGCCGCTTCTTCGTATTCCAAAGCTGTATACTGTCGGATGGCGAGTTTGAATCTCGATTATTTGGATATTTTTCATGAAAAGAGCAAAGACCGTCTGCTTGGAGAGTATTGCTATTCTGCGGCATTGCTTTATCCTCGCACATCCGATGAATTTGTTGTACTCATGTGTAGTTCGCAGAGACTCGGAAATAAGCAGGCTGAATCCTATTTGGATGAGCATGATATTTTCGACCGCTACAGAAGTCGATATCGTGAATGGATAGAAGAACAGCGCTCCCGGGGTGATGGGAAAGGCATTAGAATTTTTTAGGACGAGAAATGGATGGTTTTATCAGTAGTTTTTGGAAAGACCTTTTGTGACTTTGGTTTCCGTTTTTGCTACATTTCTTGATGCTATTATCACCTTCACTTCCAACTGGTGGGTTGTGAGTTGGAAGATTTCGGGATCATCATTTGTATCGCTCATCCTGGGATCAAAGAGGAAGACGCAGGAAGATACAACTGACAGAATGCCAGAACGGTCAGTAAATAAGTTCGTCGCAATTATTTACGCATAATCTTGATTTCACCGTGCAGGCCCACCTGGATAATCTGGGAGGGCTCGCCGGTGGCGCCTTCTTCAAGATAGGGGTCGGCGACCCAGTCGGCAGCCTCGATGATTTCGACGGGAATATCTTCGTACCAGGCCGGAGCAGGCTCTCCGGAGATGTTGGCCGAGGTCGAGACGATGGGCTTGTGGAAGCGGCGGATGACCTCCACGCAGAAATCGTTCATCGGGATGCGGATGCCGGCGGTGCCGTCGGCCGCGACCACATTGGGCGCCAGCCCCATGGCATCGGGATAGATGATGGTCATCGGCTTGTCGTTGACTTCGAGCAGGTTGATGGCCACTTCCGGAATCACCTTCACATATTTGCCCAGCATGTCGGCGTCGGCGACCAGCGTGATGAGGCTCTTGCTGTCGGCGCGCTGCTTGATTTCATAGATCCGGGCCACCGCTTTCTCATTGGTGGCATCGCAGCCAAGGCCCCAGACCGTGTCGGTCGGATAGAGGATGATGCCGCCGGCCTTGAGGGTTTCAACGGCCGCCTTTACTTCTTCGAGATCGATTTCTTTTTCCATCTTATTCAAAATAGACATTTGTTTTAACTGGATAATGGTCGGACCAGGGGACGCGGAGCGTCTCATGGTCCCGGGCCTGGAAGTCCAGCGGAAGCAGGATGTAGTCGATGCGGAGCATCGGCCAGAGCACCGAGTAGCTGCTGCCCATTCCGTGCCCCGCTTCCACGAAACTGTCTTTCAGGTTGTGGGTCAGCCGGTGATAGGTGTAGGAGACCGGCGAATCGTTGAAATCACCGCAGAGAATGTTCGGATACGGGCTCTGTGCCTCACTATCCAGCAGCGTCGACACTTGTTCGGTGCGGCGGCGCGTTGCCTCGCGCATCTTGCCGTGGACATGGACCACTTCGTCCGTAAAGGTTTCCCGGTGCGACAGCCGCTTGACCAGGGAGGTAAACGAGATGCTGTTGCTTTCCAGGTGGCAGTTGTAAATGCGGAGCG
>Ga0265298_10002287_pt1 | contig 26894 bp, 25 predicted proteins | sample AusTroGonzalo_MG_3_FD_193486 | JGI IMG/M metagenome (GOLD analysis project Ga0265298, IMG submission 193486) | Bovine rumen microbial communities from tropical cattle in Woodstock, Queensland, Australia - Gonzalo_01 | ecosystem: Host-associated > Mammals > Digestive system > Stomach > Rumen ...
TCGAACTACTGGGGTACCGCAGGAAAGAAAACCCGGGTGGGTGTTCGCTCTGGCGCCGACGCTACCAACAGCACCTTGTCGGCGCGTTATCTGAATGCGAACAACTCCGCGTCCAACACGGATGCGTACTATTGCGCTTCTGCTCAAGTTCTTTTGGACGTGCAGTAAGGTGCAACAGGGCGCAGCCCCTGCAAGGGCCATGCAATGGCCCGACCATCAACCGCCCTTCGGGGCGGTTTTTTTTTGATTTTTTTTCTAACTTTGCCGCGTCGTAGCGCACAAGTCCGGCACAGTGACCGCGACCTCTGAGGGCGTGAGGACAATCTTCCTGAAAAGGGAGAGAGGGAAGCAGGCGGTGGGTGTTCGCTCTGGCAACAACGCTAACAACAGCAACTTGTCGGCGCGTTATCTGAATGCGAACAACTCCGCGTCCAACACGAATGCGTACTATTGCGCTTCTGCTAAAGTATGAGCAAAGAATTGTATGCGCCTGTTTCCCGTGCCCAGAAGCGGCAGACATACAAGACCAGCCGGTGGACAATGGAGGCCGGTGGCAAGGTTGGGCTGAAATGCCTGAAGCTTGCCGACTGCTCAAACTTGAATTTGAGTGTTATGGAAGTGACGAAAGAGAAGGTGCTCAAGGCCATGCGCAAAGCTGCCGAAGGGCACAGCAACAAAGACGAGGTGGAGCGTATGATGGAAAACGCTGACACCTATTCGGACATGGTACTCGCCTCGATCAAGACTGGCGAGTACCGCCGTCACCTCCAGTACCGAAAACTCACCAAACGCAACCCTAATGGCAAACTTCGGCGCATCGATTCGCCGATGCTTTTCCCTTTCGTGCTACAGCACCTTTTCATCGTTCTCGCCAAGCCTCTCTACGACCCACACGACAACTTCAACGGCATCAATTGCAAACCAGGATGCGGCATCACTTCGTCGGACGGACGGAACTCGGTCATCCACCGCTTGAAGCACCTGATGTATGACCGACGCGACCTGCAATGGTGCATCATCATAGACCAACGAAAATGCTACGAGCACATCCGCCCGAAGATATTCAGGCGGGCGATGCGGTGGCTTACCAATGACCGGGAACTGATTGAGTTTGGAATAGAAGTGTGCTTTGTTGACGGGCACCTGCCCATCGGAACGCCCACCTCGCCGCTGGTGCATCATATCGTTATGCTTGAGTTTGACCATTGGTGCAAACAGGCGGCACCTTTTTCCATCCGCTATGCCGATGACTGCATATTCGCGACCTATACAAAAGAGGATGCCCACGCTTTGAAATGGAGGGTGCAGAACCGCTGGTGGTACGATTTACAGATCAGGGCAAAGGCATCGGCTATCCGGTTGCAACCGCTGGCCAAGGAGGTGTCATTTTGCGGCTATATAGTACACCGCAACCCAAACCGTGGCGTGGCAGACCATAACAAGGGCTACACCACACTGCGGCAGAACATACGCGCCCGTGCCTCACGGTGCAATAGAGACGAATCGTGGGCGAGCTATTACGGCCTTCTGCGACATGCGGACGGCTACAACCTAATGAAGAAAATCGAAGAGAAAATGAAGCTTAGACAACTGACGGAGAAAATCCGCATCAACAGGAGCCTGGACGCTCCGAACATCAACCCCCGCGACCTTGCTGGGAAACAGTTCACCATCTATGACTATGACATCAAATGCGACTCGAAAGGCACACCGAATTGGATCAAGTGCCTGATAGGGGTGCCGGAGGTCGGTGAGGACGAGAATCCGACCGGTAGAATGAAAGCCTTCGAGTTCCACGGCTCTTACATGTACATCGTGGAGTTTATGACAATGGCGGAGCGGACATTCGGAAAAAAGAACATGCTGCCCCTGGAGGAGATGGAGATTGAGAACCAATGCGGTTACATCTTCAAGGGCAGCACGAACCAGATGGAGTATATCGACGATGGCGGCGGTCAGACCAGCCTTTTCACCAATTCCTGACTGAACCGCTGAAGGTTTCGGCTGACGACGGCCTCGGCCCGCTTGCGCACCTCTGGGTGGTCGCCCAGGAACTGCCTCTGCGGTATGGTGATCTTGGTGCCGACCTTCATCAGGGCCATCCATTTCCAAGCATCGTCTCGGGTGGCCTTGTACTTGTACCAGAAGAATTTCTTCATCCTTGCGGTGACTGTTATCGTGCCGCCGTAATTCTGGATGGCCGCGTAACGCTCGGAGGTCTCCCAAACCACGCTGTCGGTGTCCACACGGCAGCGGATCGATCGGCGAAGCTTGCCCGTGACCATGAGCAACGATCCCTTGCCATTCATCTTGCGGGGCGGCCATGACTTGTCGAAGAATGCCTTCCGTTGGAAATTTCGGTCAAACTCGTCGGAGAGCTCCACTCGGATGTCGGTGAGGATTTTTCTCTTGATCTCGTTCATTTTTTTGTGATTTGGCTTGCATTATTCAAAAGTTTTGTATCTTTGCGGCGTGGAGAGATGAACCACTGAAACCTGCCCGCGAAGTAGGAATCCCTCAGACAAGGCTTAAATGAAGTCTTGTCTGTTGCATTTATAGAGGTGCCCTTCTATCACAAAATATGCCGTATCCATGTGGTACCCCTGGCTCCTGAACAGGTTTCGGGCATAGTCATCGAGTCTGCTCGCCTCCAAAACACAGTGGTCGTCTGTGATGCACACGATGGCGTTTTGCCTTTGAGATTTACTCGCGTTTTGGTTGATCTCCGAGGCACCAAATGGGGATTTTACATCTATAAACACCTCACCAACCTTCAGGTCTGGGTTTGAGTTTCCAGACAATCCGAGCATCTGACGTATTGCCGTCTCGGATGCGTGTATCTCAGGCATTACAAGCACTCTTTCGCTTTCGGCGAACAGCTTTCCGACCCTGACGATTCTTCCGTAATCCATTGCGTTTGTGTCCTTCAGAACATGCTGGGTCAATTCTCCGCCCTTGGTTTTTTGAAGAGTCTCAAACTGTTCCTCTAACGGCTTTGAATAAATGTCGTGTTTCTCCTGCGCCGTCAGTTTCCTCAAAGAACCCTTGTTTTCCTGCTCGCGTTCCTGATAGCACTTCCTAATCTGGTCGCAGGCCCTGCAATATTCCCGGTTCGGCTCCCACGCCATGTCCAGCTTCGCAGACAAATTCCCCTTCAGCGGACATCTTCCGCACCCTTTCGGCAGATACGGGTGCTTGGGAGGGAATACCTTCCCGGCTTTGCCAGGATTGAAGCGGAACATGGCAGCCTTGTTCTGGCCGTTCTTCCCTATCTGGGTGGTGGCGCGTTCACCGGCGGCGCATGCCTGGTCTGAATCGCTGGTCGGGTACTTGTCCTTCAGTACCTGGACGGCGGTGCATCGGCAGTTCCATCCGTTGGGCGGGTAGTACTCGTTCCAGAACTTGTCGGACGGCGGCAGCGTTATGCCTTCCAGAGCGGCGTGTTCGGGCCTCACAAGGCCGTCAAGGGCCGTTCTGTATTGCAGGTCGTATTCGTCTCCGTCTCGCTCTATGTCGGCCCATTTCGCGGCCATTTGGGTGCTTGCCGTGGCGAAGTTGTACTCGGCATAAAGCCAGTTCTGGTTGTAGGAGGCATCAATGGCCTGAACATCCTGAAGGAACCGCTCAAACGGCTTGAAGCCGCCGTCATCGTCCCTCAACAACCGGGACGCATCGTTCATCTCATGGTAGGTCTTGAAGCCTGAAAAGAGGAAGATGTTCTCGTCCAGGGCGCGGGCCATCTCTTCCGGGATGCTGCGTTCCAGCCTTCCCAATTCCTCTGCCAAAACGTCATGCGTCGCGTTCATCAGCGCGAGGGGTTCAGGCTCGGACAGCATTTCCGGGACGAAGGCCTTCTTCGAGTGGAGCCATTTGGCGGCATCTTGAAACGCCGTTGAAACCTTGTTGAAACGCCTTTTATCGTCGTTTGAAAGGTTGACGGCATCCGTTCCATAGAGGTCACGAATGGCGCGGTGCAGCCCCTCGTAGAAGGGGCTCAGGCGAAAAAATTGAAGTTCCCCGCCTTCAGTGCGCCGTTGCCATCGTCGGCGTTTGGATTCATGCGCGGCCCGGTGATCTCCATGCCGAAGGTCTGCTTGAGCCATTCCACGTCGAACTCGTAATAGGCCGATGCCTGATAGACCATGTCCCAAAGCTTCTCCGTGTCGGTGGCCTTGGCGAACTTGAAGCGCAGGCCTGTCGGGATGATGCCGAGGCTTTCCATTGCGGGGATGGCCGCCTTGTTGATGTAGTAGGCAATCTTGCGCTTGTCGGCCTCCACGATGATCTCCATGAGGTCGGTGGAGGCTTCCTCCTTGGAGCGGTTGCCGTTGATGGTGTCCTGCCCGAGGACGGCCCCAAGGTTGAGCAGGGAAATCTGCTCGTCGCAGGTGGCGATGAAGTTCTTATAAACGTCGCCGTTGGTGTTGCTGGCTTGGGCGAACTCGAATTCCTCCTCGGTGTCGATGATGAAATAGGCGGCAGAACCGATTTCCCTCATCATAGCTTCAGCCCGGTTGAGCATGTCCGTGTCCTGTGTGTTGGTCTTGAGGACGCGAGGCGGTATGCCGTAGATTTCGCAAAGCTCGCTCCAGCAGCTGAGGGCGAACTTCTTCATCAGGACGTATGGGACGGCCTTGTTGAGGATTCCCAGGTCGAAACGGTCGGGGCAGAACTCAAGTATCCACTTGCCGAAGTCGGGACGGTCGCGGTACTGTTCGGACTCGCCGCCATAGACATCGGGATAGAACGTGCCCGTGGCGGGCGACACGTTGGTACGCGGCACCAGTTCAATGTCGGGATCACCCACCTTGTCGAATGCGAACTGGACGAGACTTTGGCTGTAGAAATGGGACTCGACAATGTATTTGACCAGCTTGTCGAAAAGGCCTTTGTCGGCCAATACCATCATGGCATCCTCGTCGTTCTGGTCGCCCTTCTGAAGACACCAGTCGGCAGCTTGCGACTTGCCGATGCGGAGGCCGATTTGGGAGGTCATCTTGGCATCAAGCATGACCTCGTTGTAAAGCACCTGAAGGCGGTGCTGCTTGGGTTCGTCGGCACGGGTGGCCTCAAGCCTTGCCGTGCGCCAGTCGGCGATGTCGCGGCGTACAATGGACTCCTGACGGCGGATGATACGGAGGACGGCTTGCTTTTCCTTGCGGCTTAGTACAGACGCTTTATTGTCACGGTTGCCACGATTTGACAGTCGGAATATTTGTGATAACTTGTTGGCCATAGCATTAATGTGTTGTGATGTTAACAGGAGTATAGGTGAACGTCTCGACCAGGGTGACCTGGCCGCCATATTGTTTTTCCAGCCTCTCGATGAGTTCCTTTTTCTGTTTCTCAGTCAGTTGGGAGGTGGATGTCATCACCTCTTTATCGAGGATTTGCATTGTGTATTCCATGATGTATTGGTTTTAGTGATAGGCTTATAAAATATGTCGAACTTGGGGTTGGAGCCGAAGCGCGACTTGATGACGGGGTTGCCCTGCTCGTCGGTGGCGATGGGAAGTGTGGGCGTGATACTACCGGCGGACACCTGTTTCAAAAAGTCGATGACGCGGTCGTAGCGTTCGCGCCACTGCTCATAGATGAGTTCGGAGTTGGAAAGCCGGATGAGATTCCACACGGCAATGACCTTGGTGTCCTCAAGGATGAGCGGGTCGCGGTCGTTGCCGGTGGCGGCGAAGATGGTGGCCACGTCATAGCGGCTGGCCAGATAGGATTTCATTTCACTGACGGCGGCTTCGATGCACTGCTGTACGGTGGCATCGTCGTTGGCCGAGATGTCATCCATGACATGCTCATAGATGGCGGTTCGCATTTCTTCTACTGTGATAAACATCAATATTTCCAGTTTTTGCGGCGGCCTACCACATAGCGGCTGTCGCTGGTTCGTACTCTGTTGCTTAGTTTATAAATTGCCGATTCAAGCGCGTCGGGAAGGTCGTCATGCACCTTGGAGCCTTTCTCGAAGCCCAGCAGCTGGTTTTCGAGCACCTCAAATCCCTGGTCGCCCTCGTAGTCCTCGTTGAAGATCACGTCGCCGCGCTGGAACAATGGCTGCATGGCCTCGATGCGCCCGAACTTGTCCGGCTTGTTACGATTGTCGCCTGTAATTGGTATCTGGACACCAACCTCCTCACCGACACGGCGGAACTCGTCGAGCAGCATGTCCTGCATGAAGTTGGCTTCCATATAGTATTTAAGAGGTGTGTCGCCCACGAAGTCGCGTATTTCGTAATGCCAGCCAACCATGACCGACACTTTGGTCTGGTCGCCGAAGGCACGCAGCACATGGTATTTGCCTGTTTTGGTGAGACCGACCAGGACGGTACCCTTGTAGTCGTTCTTTGTCGATGACTTCCACGACGGGTCGGTGTAGGCGACGATGGCCCGGTACTGGCGCAGGGGCAGCATCTTGCCGTAGTGGATGTCCTTTTTCTCGAAGATGGTTCCCTCCTCGATGGGGTTGTTCATGTACTCCTTCTGGAAAAGGCGGTCGCCTATTTCCTTGCGGATGTCCTCCACTTCCTTCTTGGTGAAGTTCTCCTTCCAGGTCGGGTTGCCATTCTTGTCAAGCATATTGACCACGGTGTGATGGAATCCGGGACGCTTGACGATGTTGCCGAGCACGGAGTTCTTCCCGATGCGGTTGCCTACAATGACAAAACGGCCACGGCCTGCGTCCATTGTGCCGTATAAGGCAGACAGGCACCAGTCGGTGACTTTCTTCACACGAGCCGGATTCAGCACCAGTTCGTCATCGTCGATGTCATCGATGACGATGTAATTGGCGCGACGCCCGGACTTTTTGATGCCACGGGGCGACTGGCCGCGACCCAGGGCAATGAACATGGAGCCGTCGGAGGTGGTGAAGCGTCCATCGCTCCAGATGCCGTCGCCCTTGCCGATGCCAAAGTCGGCCTTGTAGAGTTCGTTGTTCTCCAACTCGGCCTGGAGGTCGGCAAGCAGCTGCTTGGCCGCTTCCAGCGATTTCGATACCAGGATCATGGTGAGCGGCATGTGGTCTTTCTGTGCAAGAATCCACATTGGCTCAATCATGGAGATATGGGTGGACTTGGCATGGCCACGCGCCCACTCGAAACCTGCACGGGCGCGTTCGTTGTTCAAGACATAGTTGGCGGCATCCTTTTGGAATTTCGCCGTGGGCTTGGTGGCGATATGGGAAAAATAGGTCTCGACAAACGCGCCGTAGTCCTTCCTGGTTTTCGCCACACGCTTCTCGCGTTCGAGTATCGAGGCGTTGTCGTTACCCGATGTATGGCGCGTCTGTTCCTGGATAAAGGCGCACAGAGCCTGCCATTCTGCTTCCTGTTGTTTGCGGCGGTCTGCTTTTGCCATAATCAGTTGCGGTTGTTGATATGGTTGATGTACTCCTGGTGGAGCCTGTTGATGGTGGCGAGGATTTCGGGCGTGATGCTCTTGTCGGTTTTGGATCGCTCAAGGAGCCAACGGTCGAACGAGGTGAAAACATCTATGACGGTGGCGCGGTTGACGGTGTTGGCCACACGCTCGGCACTGGCCATGATCTTGACCACGTTGTCCGACAGTTTGGTGACGGCATCGATGTTGTAGTCAGGCTTGCCGATTTCCGCTATGATGGCCTCCGTGATTTTCTTGGCGGACAGCATCAGCGAATTGGCAAGTTCGACGCTTGAGGTTTTTTCTTCGGCAAGGCGATCTTTCCACCCTTCAGCATTGACCCACCGCGAGACGGTCGCCTCGGTGATACCGTATTGGTCGGCGATTTCCTTTTGTGTATAGCCCGCCATGAAAAGTCGGTAGGCTTGGGCCTTCTTTGCGGCCATGTCTTTTCTGTTGCTCATAGTGAAGAAATTGATTTTTGCGCTGCAAAAATCAGTATAAGTGGCTGGTTGCCAAAAAAGAATGTAAAGACTTTACACTCTTTTTGCAGGGGTGTGTGAAAGGCGGCACTTTTGCACCGTCAAAAACGGAAAAGACAATGAAACGGATTGTTATCAGCGACGAAAGCATCAACAGCTATGGCTTCTGGGTGCTGACTAACGGCATCGACACCGCCGCATTCCAGAAGAACCCCGTGATGCTTTGGAACCACAACCGGGACGATCACGGCACCGTCAATGCCCAGTTGCCCATCGGCATCTGGAAAGACCTGCGTGTCGAGAACGGTGTTTTGACCGGGGAGCCGGTGTTTGACGAAACCGACGAGTTCGCCATGAAGATCAAGCAAAAATACGAGTCGGGCATACTGAACGCCTGTTCTATGGGCTTCATGCCGTTGGAATGGAGCGATGCCCCGGAAATGCTGAAGGAAGGCCAGACGGTGGCCACGGTGACGCGCTGCCGCCTGTTGGAGGTCTCGATCTGCGACATACCGTCGAACGCCAACGCCACGGTGGTGCTTTACGACGAGAACAATAAGACTATTAACCTGTCCGACTTGCCTAACAAGGCAATAGGGCCTAAAATCAACCATAACGATATGAGCATTAAGGAAATCGCACTGAAACTGGGCCTGGCGGAGAACGCCGACCCACAGGCTTGCGTGGATGCCATCCAACAGAGGGATGACAAGATCGCCACGCTGAAGACCGAGAACGCGACGCTGAAGGCAAAGGTGCAAGGCTTTGAGAAAGCCGAAGCCGAAGCCAGAAAGCAGGAAGTGACGAAGCTGCTTGACGACGCGGTGAAAGCGGGGCGCATCGACGCTACGGCCAAACCGCAATTCGAGAAGCTTTTTGAGCTTGACCATGAAGGTACCAAGGCCGTGCTGGCCTCGCTGCCGGAAAGGAAACCGATGGAAGCCAAGCCCGCTGGAACGGCTGACGGCGACCTGTGCAAGATGAGTTGGGACGAGCTTGACAAAGCCAACCTCCTCTTTGAGCTGAAGACGAAGTACCCTGAAATCTATCAGCAGAAATTTGAAGAGAAGTTCAACAAAAAACACTAAAAACGATGGCACTACAGAAAGAAATCTGGCTCAACCATCTTGTTGAGCTGTTGTTCGCGGACAACACGTTTGCCGCAAGAAGCGTCGATCACTCGATCTTCGTGGATAACAAGACCGTCCACGTACCGAACGCCGGGAATCCACCTGGTGTCGTAAAAGACAGAAACCAATGGCCTGCCCAAGTATCCCAGCGCGAAGACAGTGACCTGGATTACGATCTCCACGAATACTCAACGAACCCCGTGCATCTTCAGTATTCGGAAGAGATTGAGCTGTCATATCAGAAACGAGAGAGTATATTGGGGCAATCAAAAAGTTCTCTTGCTGACAATGTGCATGCGGACTTGATTAAAATGTGGACACCTGAAGAATATGCCAAGATTGGCACTACTGGTGCTTCCGTGGCATCGCATCTGGTCTCGACAACGGGCAACCGCCAAGCCATGACCAAGGATGATGTTTTATCGACTGCCATGCGGTTTGATTTGGACAGCATCCCGGACATGGGCCGCTGCATGTTGCTTGACGCGGTGATGTACAACCAATTGCTCAAGAGCCTCACCGAAAGCGAGTCCAACGCTTTCCTGGCCTGCGCTGATGCCAAAAGAGGCGTTGTTGGCCAACTCTACGGCTTTGACTTCTACAAACGCTCGACAGTACTCCGCACAGCCGCCAACGGCGCGACATTGGCCGCCACCAACGCCGCCACCAACGCCGCTGCCGCACTTGCATGGAGCGAGTATTACGTGGGTCGTGCCCTGGGCGAACAAAAACTGTTCGAGAACGTGGACGATGCCACCTATTATGGCACTGTGATGAGCGCACTGGTTCGCGCCGGTGGCAGCTACATCCGCAACGACAAGAAGGGCGTGGCCGTAATCTATCAGACAACGCCTTAACGACACTCAACCTTTTTATTAACCATCAAACACACAAAAAGATGAAAAGAATTTGCAAGATTCTCGCATTGCTCTTTGTTGTGGCAATGACCGCAACGGCAACCGGCTACGCCTCAGGAGCCGACACCGGCTATCAGCCCCCGACCGTCATCCAGACGGTGCAGGCTGACATGCCCACCTCCCAGGAATACGCTTTTTTGGGCTGGGACGCAATGACCATCACCTACGTCAACCAGCAGTCCCCTTCCTGTATCTGCCTTCAGACGGTGTCCCACGAAAGCCTGAACGACCTGTGGGAGTGGCGATGTATGGCTTTGACCAACGTACAGCTGAACCAAGGAAGCTTCTGCCAGTCCGCCGCCACACCTACCGGGCCAATGCTCAATGTCAGTTCGTTTTACACCGATGTGTCACCAGAATACAAGACATGCATTGCAGCCAACACAGGGGAAAGCGTTGCTTTCGATATTGGCAGACACTCAAGGATTCCCGCCAGATCGGACAATGACGCAGTGCCTCCCGGTGTGAAGTTGAGACCGACCGTCAGATCAGGCACCTATGCCGTGCGCATTTAGCAAGCAATAACATTTCAATTTACCCATAAAACCCTGCAACCATGAATAAAAACCGTATAGAACGACTTGTTATCCATTGCACCGCCACGCCCGAAGGTCGGGAGGTGACAGCCGCCGACATCCGCCGTATGCATTGCAGCCCGCCGCCGAAAGGCAGGGGCTGGAGGCAAGTCGGCTATACGGACATGGTGCATCTTGACGGCACCGTCGAGCGTCTGGTACCGAACAACGAGGATGCCTATGTGGATGGCTGGGAGATCACCAACGGCGCAGGTAAATACAACCCGACTTCTCGCCACATCGTGTATGTGGGAGGCCTGGCAAGCGACTGCAAGACCCCAAAGGACACACGCACCGAGGCGCAGAAGGCCGCGCTGAAGGCGTATGTGGAGGATTTCCGCAAGCGTTTCCCTTGGGCCGACGTGTGCGGCCACCGCGACCTGAGTCCCGACCTGAACGGCGACGGCATCATCACCCGCAACGAGTGGACTAAGGCCTGCCCGTGCTATGATGTGAGAAAGGAGTACGGGATATGATGAGCGAATGGTTGCAGATAGCAAGCCTGGTTCTGAACCTGGTTCTTGGCGGAACGCTGATAGTGACCATCGCCACCCTGAAAGCGACGGTGAAGAAAGCCGAAGCAGAAGCGGAGAAAGCGAAGGCGGAGGTGGAGAAGATGAGGGCTGAAATCGAAAAGATGAAAGCCGACAACGAAAAAAGCGTGATGAAGACCTTCCAGGAGTTCATTGTTGAACCGCTGAAGGTGGAGATCAAACGACTAAACCGAAACATCAATGGACTACAGAAGGCTATCAAACAGGCTAACAGTTGCCCTCATAGTGACGATTGCCCTGTGCTTGACGAGTTGCAGAAGCAGTCGGACGATGACTTCGGAGACAAGAAGTGAGACCCGAAACGAGCGGGTGCTTACGCAAGACCGCGACTCGATCTTCATCCACGACAGCATCTTTGTATATGTGGGTGGCGATACGGTGGTGATGGAACGGTGGCGCACGATGTGGAGGGAACGAACGGTTCACGACACGGTGATAGACCGGCAGACGGACACCATCGTCAAGACGCAAACGGTGGAGAAAGTGGTCACAAAGACATCGGAATCCGGAAAGGTCGGTTGGATCGTGGCCTTGGCCCTTTTCTCCATCATCCTGATTTACATCTTGATTAAAATCTTATTAAAAACCCATTAAAACAGACTAACATGGCATACAGAAACGGAGTAGACCTCATTTTAGGTGTCGTTGACAGCCAGACGTTCAAGCCTCTTGGCTATTCGACCGGCTGTAAGATCAGCGACTCGACTGAGACTGGTGAGCGCGTCACAAAGGAGTCGGGTGCCGCAAGTTTCAAGGAAAAGTACGTGAAGTCGCTGGCCGAGTCCATCTCGGCGGAAGGCTTTGTCTATGACAATGTGGCCGCATCAAGCATCGGATTCCCGAGGCTGAAGGAATTGTGGCTTAGCAAGGCGGTTGTCAAGCTGCGTTACAAGTACCGCGATGAAAACAGCGGCCTCTATGAAGGCGACTTCATCATCACCAGCCTTGAGCAGGACGGCCCAGCCGATGACGACGAGAAATGGAGTGTCACCTTTGAAAACAGCGGCGCAATCGAAGCCGTGTCGTAAGGAGGGGCAACCATGAAACGAATCACCATCGATGGCAAAGAATACCCTTGCAGGGTCACTATGGGCGCGATGCTGCGCTTCAAGAGGGAAACCGGGCGCGATGTGAGCCAGTTGAACTCTACCGAGGTGGCCGATCTGGTCACCCTGCTTTGGTGCTGCATCGCCAGCGCGTCAAAGGCGGAAGGCGTGGAGTTCGGCTTGGAACTTATGGACTTCGCCGACATGCTCGACCCCGATACCTTGAAGGACTTTTACGACTCAATGGAGAAGGAAAAGGCCGACCCTGAAAAAAAAACGGGACAACCGACATCCTGACCCTGTTCGGAACTGCGGTGGGGTGCATTGGCATGACAGTCGATGACTTCTGCCAATGTACCCCATCCGAGTTTAGGGCGGTGTACGAAGGATATGTCGAATCGGAGCAACGACGCGAACGCTCCGCGTGGGAACGCGCCCGGATGCAATGCGTCACCATCCTCCAGCCCTACAGCAAACACCCGCTTGATCCTCGGGATGTGTTCCGCTTCAAATGGGACAATGAAGCGGACGGCGAAGAAACCCAAAGCACGGAAGAAATCTGGGCAAATTTCGATAGGGTCAAGAAAGAGCAAGGGCTTCAATGATATTCATTTAATCCACAAAGTAAACAAAGACCATGTCAGACACGGTAAGGCTTAAAATCAAGATTGATGACGATTTCAAGACCGTAGAGACCAACGCCGACGATCTGCGTGATGCCATATCGCAGGTGGTGGATGAAGCGGGGAAGGTGAACTCGTCGCTCATCAACAGCAACCAGATCGCCCAGGCTTTCGAGCAGGTGAGTTCCGCTGTGCAGTCTCTCCAGTCCGTCATGCACGACCTCACTGATGCCTATGCGGTGCAGTCGGCAGCCGAAGCAAGGCTGGAGCAGGTGATGCGCAACACAATGGACGCATCGGAGGCCGAAATCCAATCCATCAAAGACTTGGCCGCCGCACAACAGCAGCTTGGCATAGTAGGCGACGAGGTGCAACTGAGCGGAGCCCAGGAACTGGCCTCATATCTCGGTAAAAAGGAGAGCCTCGAAAAGCTCATTCCAGTGATGAATGACATGATAGCCCAGCAATATGAATACAACGCCACAACCGAAGGTGCTGTTCAGATTGCTTCGATGATGGGCAAAGTAATGGACGGGCAGGTGAATGCCTTGTCGCGCTATGGTTACTCATTCACTGAGGCCCAAGAACAGATTCTGAAGTTTGGTACCGAGGAAGAACGTGCAGCAACATTGGCTGAAGTAATCGAGAGCAGTGTAGGTGGCGTGAACGCGACATTAGCAGCTATGCCCTATGGGCCAATCGTGCAGGCCAACAATCGTTTTGGAGACCTGAAGGAAACCATCGGGGCAATCATTGCACCAGCGCAGAAAGTTGTTGACAACATAGCACGTTTCTCAATCGCTGCTGCGGGCATTGGAAAAGGCGTGGCTACTATCAAGAGTCTTACAGCCTCTATCAAGACGATGACCAGTGCCACTCGTGCCGCCACTACTGCGCAAAATGCCCTTAACTCGGCTATGAAGAAAAACGTGTTCATAGCCATAGCCTCGGCAGTGGCTGCACTTGTGGCTGTCCTCATCGAAGTGGCCAGGGCTAACAAGAGTGCCGCTCAAGCGGCGGAAGAGTTTGCCGAAGCCACAAGAGAATCCAGGCAAGCATTCCAGGATGAGACCGCCGAACTACAGCAACTCATCGCCAAACTCCAAGACGAGACCACCTCGCGTCTTGAACACGTGGAGGCCATAGAGACACTCAAGGCCAAATACCCCGAACTGGTAAAGATGTACATCGATGAGCAGGGGCGCATCACCGACCTCATCGGACTACAAAGGGAACTGAACAGGCTGCGCACGGCGGAAAGCTACCAAAACGAAGAAGACAGACTCGAAGAATACAGGCGCAAATTGGCCGACTTCCAAAAACTGGATTTTTGGAACCAGCAAAATGTGTCGTGGTCGCCTGGTTTGCTCAACACACCCATTAGGGATTTGGAGGCCGACCGCAAATGGTGGGAATCGGATGATCATTTCGTCAAGAGGAACATAAAGCTATGGGAGCAACGAGTTGCGGCACAGCAACGCGTAGTCGATGCCAACAGACGCACCCAATGGCTGGCCCGCCTCGATGACACCCCGCTGGATCAGCTGAGGGCCATGCAGAGAGAATACGACAACTATGAGGAACGTTTTGGGGAAATGGGTGCTGCTGACAGACAGGCACTCGCTGACATCACCGCCGCCATCAACAAGAAAGCCACCGCAGAGCAAGGGGCGACAGCCTGGCAAACAATGAGCTATGCCAACCTCGGGAAAGCCATCGATAACCAAAGAAAGAAGGTTTATGACTTGATAGGCGTTGACGATGAGGCAGCCAATGCGGAAAAGGCCACTTTGGACGCAATGATAGCCCGATATAACGCTTTGGCAAGGGCATACGGACTCGCAAACAACCAGGCGCATCCGGCAAAACAAAATGCCCAAGATATGTCCGCCCGTGTTTTGGTGGAACTGATACCGACCCTTAAACCCATCGAACCGGGTCAGTTGCAGCCATTAGTCCAGACGTTGGGCATGTACGACAGGCAACTCCAGCAACTCCAGCAGCAACGCCTGAACGCATCAAGAGAGCAACTCCCGGCCATTGACGCGGAGATTGCCCGTGTAAAGCGGCTGCGTGATGAGTTTGAAGGAGTGACCGAGGAAGTCCAGGAACTGGCGGCCACACCCATGCCCAAGTTCAGCGACGCATGGGGCGGCATCAAAGGCATCGGCAATTCCATCCGCGACATCACCAACGCACTCACCGAGAGCGAGGATGCATGGACTACCATCACGGGCCTCATTGACGGATTTATTGGCCTGTTCCAAAGCTTCGAGCAGGTCGTTGAAATCATCAATGCCGTTTCTGCGGCCACCGAGACGATGGCGGCCACCAAGACCGCAGCTTCCTCACAGGTGGCGGCGGCCAATTCGCTTGAGGCCACCACGAACACGGCTGTGGCGGCCACGGGCGCAGCCAGCGCAATGGCGAACATCCCGTGGGTCGGCCCTGCCTTGGCCATTGCCGCAGTAGCGGCTGTCTTGGCATCGTTGATGAGCCTTCCCAAGTTTGCCAGTGGCGGTCTCGTTTACGGCCCCACATTGGGCCTGATGGGTGAATATGGCGGCGCAAGTTCCAACCCCGAAGTCATAGCACCGCTGAACAGGCTTCGGGCCATACTCGGTGAAGGCGGTGGCGGACGCACTGAAGTGAAGTTCCGCATCGAGGGCCGCGAACTGGTGGGCATCATGAACAAACAGAACAACATCTATAGCAGGGAAAAATGAGTAACACACCGGCATATACCACCCATTTCCGCAGCCTCGACAACACGCTTTGGGAAATAGAGATTTACATCAACGGCTACGATGGCCGCACAGTGGAAATCAGCCTGGAAGGTGACGAGCCTTGTGTCATTGATTGGCAGGAAACGGACAAGATGGATGTGATCCAGTCGGCCACCTGCACATTACGAGTGTCGAACGAAAGAGACAGGCAGATGCTGCAACTGATGAATCACACCAACGCAACCATTTTTGTCATCCGCAACGGCAAGGAATACTGGCGTGGAACACTTGACGATGCCATATATGAGGAGCCATACAGTTACCCCAAAGGATATGTGACGGAACTCCCCTTTACCGATTTCGGAATACTCAACCGCATACCCTTCACCCTTACGGGCAAGCAGAGTGTGAAAGCCATCGTTGACCACTGCCTTGAAGGTAGCGGGCTCGACTACCTCGGCCAAGAATTGCTTACCTCGCTCCTCGAACCCAAGACCCAGCAGCCCATCACGCTGAACATGCTCTACATCAACGCCGACCGCTTTGCCTCCGAAGGGGACTCGTGGGGCAAAATGACGATGAAACGCGATGTCTTGGAAGAGGTGCTGCGCCCATTGGGTCTGCGAATCATGCAGAAAAACGGAAGCCTTCACATTTACGACATCGAATATCTCCGCGACCATCTCGAAATGCAAAACTACCCGGTGTGGAAAGGAACCGATGCCTATCTGAAAGGCAGCGAGACTTTTGGCTGGTACGAGGTGGCCTTCGAGCCTGACACCGTTGAGACATTGGCCGAAGACTGCCTTGACTATGATTCATCCGTTTGGAATGACGGCGAGAAATACTTTGCCAAAAGCTACGACTTGGAGACCGAAACGGACAGCGACATCGGATTCTATTTGGAAGTTAGGAACTATGCCACAATCGGTGCCAATATTCAGAAGTCAAGTAACGCCCGCTTTTTCCGCACAAGGTCGGTATTTACCGACAGCAACGAAATCGGTGTAGCGTGGCGCATCAAGTGCAAGGAGGTCGCCTACAACATCATCTTCAACGGGCATTCGACACCTGAGGTTCGTGACACAATTCTATTGGATAATCTGGCCGTGTGCCTGAATTCCAATGTGGAGGATGTCTTTTGGGTGGAAACAGGCTATTTGCCGCTTGCACCTGACAGGGCCAAATATCAGTTGCGCGTCAATCTGGATTTCTTGATAAGTTTCCGCCCCAATCCTTTCGACGATCCGGCAGACGAATGGGCGGCGACGCAAGATTACCCAGCTATGGAAGCCCAGTGGGAGAACCAAGCTGGAGTAAACGCTTACATGGTGCCAGTGATTCTTGATGTGCTTGATGATAACGGGAACGCTGTGTACCATTATGAGAACGCCGACTATGAGACTCACGGAGGCGATATTTACAACCTGTATGCCACGGATGTGGTTCGTCCTTTCGGCATCAACAAAGGTAAATGGGTCGCCGGGGCTGGAGTCTATGGCCAGATGTATCTTGCCTATTACAACCCCGACAACAACGACGACCCGCTTATTGAGAAAGACTGGGTGACCAACCGTATCGCATCCCCGGTAAACTCGGCCATCAACGGGACACTCTACAGGGTGCGTGATGACGGCGAGTATGTCAGCCTTCCCCCCTTGGCTGGCAGGCTGCGCCTTACCGTCGGAAACGGCATATTTGTGACCAAATACGCTTATTATGATTCCTATGCAGCCTTGTTCTATGGTCCTCACCACTTTGCTGAAGTTCTCTTTTGGCAGCTTTACCGCAACCCAAAGATTACGATGGTGAAGGCTGATCGGAGGGAAGACGGCGTTGACGATGAGACTGTTTACGAACGCGACATGATAAGCCTTTATGCGGACAACCTCAGCGAAACGGTAAAGGCTGGGTGCTGGCGCAAAGGTGTCGCGCCTTCGGCTCGCGGTTTCTTTTTCGATACCTACGGGAACGTATGGGAGAAGTTCGTCAAAAACGGCTCGTCCCGGACACTGGAGGAGCATCGCTTGCGCTGCATCGAAGACCAGACATTCTACGCGCAACCTGTAATATCGGGGACGGTCGAATTAGACGTCCAGTTCTGCGCCAAGCGCGAATGGAGCACCCCGGGTGTTTTCCTTGTAACCGCCCTCCGTCAAGACCTTCACCAGGACATCGAGGAGTTGACGATGGCCAGAATCGCCAATATAGGCGGGTTCTGCTATGACTACTATTGGGATGATCCTGTTTGTGTCAATGTGGAAGCGATAGAGTACACCTTTGCATGGAGCAATCCGATCTGCGCAAAGGAGTTGAAGCCGGATTGGTCATTTATATGGGAGAAACCCGTATGTGTAACAGTAGAGAAGAAAACGGAATAAGACAACTAAAAACAAACAGAAATGGCATATATCAACACAGGCTACGCACGCAACAAATCACTGACCGTCACCAGAGGGTCTTATTCACAGACCTACGACCTATGCTCTGGCTTCACTTATGGAGGCACGACTTACCCCTCGCTTTCCAACGACGGATTCGCCCAGCTTTCTGACGCGGACTATGAACGCCGCAGGGCCGACTTCATCTCGTATGTCTATTCCCTTGAGGCTGGCCTTCAGACCGACTGCCCTGACTTGACGCAGGGCAGTGTGGAATACGACACTGTGCTTTGCCCGCTTCAAAACGTGGGCGGATCGTCGCAGGAAGAAGAATAACACTTTGGCAGGGCCACGAAAAAGGCCCCTGCCTCCAAAGTCGGGCTCCTACCCCCGGCAATGACAAAGGTGCTGACACACCACGGCAGAGGCCGTAAGCCTCTCGGTGTGTCAGCACCTTATTTTGTAATTGTAGGAGACCGCAAAGATACGAAAAACGACAAACTACCAACAAAATGAAAGAAGAAAAGAAAACCTACACCCAAGCCCCCTTGCCATTCATGGGGCAGAAACGCAGATGGAACCAGGACTTCAAACGAATCCTGAAAACGGAATTCACCGACTGCAACACCTTTGTCGACCTGTTCGGCGGCAGCGGTTTGCTTTCTCATTTCACGAAGTCGGTGCGGCCTGATGCCAAGGTCGTTTATAACGACTTCGACGATTATTCGCGCCGCCTTGAGGCCATACCGACCACGAACGCGCTGCTGGCGGAACTCCGAGGCATCATGGCCGGTTATCCCGACAACAAAAGGATAGACGAGCCATACCGAAGCCGTGTGCTTGAGACAATAAAGGCGTATGAAAAGCGCGGCTTTGTGGATTATGTCACGCTTTCGGCTTCCATCCTGTTCTCGGCGAACTATGTCACTTGCTTTGATGAATTGCAGAAGTCATCGCTTTACAACACCCTCAAGGCTTCCGACTACTTTGCCGACCACTACCTTGATGGATTGACCATAACGCACGAGGACTACAGGAAAGTCTTCAAGCAGTGGGAAGGGAAAGAAGGGGTTTGCTTCCTGATAGACCCGCCGTATCTATCAACCCAAGCCGTCACCTATGCCAACTATTGGAAATTGCGCGACTATCTGGATGTGTTGCACACCCTCAACGGAACCAACTATTTCTACTTCACCTCCGAAAAGAGCAGCATCATAGAGCTGTGCGACTGGCTTGACAAGGAATTCAAGAAGGGCAATCCGTTTGAGGGTGCGACACGCATAGAACTCAACACGCATCTCAACTACAATTCCGGCTATAAGGACATCATGTTGTACAAACACATAAAGCCATGAACAAGTATTACCAAACTCTCGCGAACATCATCGCGAACGGTCACAGACAGACCAACAAAAAAGGTGAGATCGTTTACCTTCTGAACCAGCAACTCGACCTGCGTCCTGGTGACTTGCTTGACATCTTTGAAGGGCACAACATCGCCAGGAAGAAACTCCGCAACGAACTGCAACTATTCATGCAGGGCGAACGCCTGACAGAGCGTTACCGTGAAGCGGGCATCAGTTGGTGGGATTATTGCGGGCCTATCCTCGTAAACAGTTATCCTACCTACTTTGAGAAGCTTCCACGCCTGATAGCCAAAATCAACGCGGAAAAGCGAAGCAGTAAGAACTATGTTTTATTCCTGGGCGAAACAGGTGCGGAAAGCAATCAAGCACCATGTTTGAGCCTTGTGCAGTTTCAACTGCATGACGGCGAATTGGTGCTTTCAGCGTATCAGCGTTCTTCGGATGCAAACCTCGGTTTGCCTTCAGACCTCTACCATTTGTATTTGATGAGTCGCCAGATAGACATGCCGTTGAAGTCTATAACGCTTTTCCTTGCGAATGTACACATCTATGAAACCAACCTTGAAGCGACCAAACAACTGCTTTCAGGCAACGAGGAAGTCAAGTTCGTATTGAATGTATAAAAGGCTGTTTAATCGGCTTTGCATCGCAATTAAATGCACATAAAAAGAATCAGGCACGAGGTTTTGAACTTCGTGCCTGACTTTAGAAAAAGTTGTACTTTTCAATTTAGAAAATTGTACTTTTCGTTTTTGCGATTATACATTTTACTTAAGTTTTGATTTGTTAATACTATAGTTATTAGGTCAGTTTTCTAATCTTTCTTCACCCATCTCACGAAGAATCCCTATCTTTGTCCCGCAAAAACGGGTATAACGACACGCCAAGGGCGTATGTCCTACGCGTCCAGGTCTTCTCGTTTTGCTTCGGGTGCTTGTGAGATAAGGCAATCTTCCACAAAAGCAGTGTCTCCAAGCACCTTGTTTATTACACGCCCCAAAATTACCCATCCTTCCAATACGCTCAAAGCTATAATGCAGGAATTTTGCGGGAATTTCCCCCAGTCATTGCGAGGAACGAAGCAAATCGAAGATTCGACGAAGTTAATCTAGGGGGCGCCGCGAAGCGCCGTGGGAGTCAACACGTTAGCACTAAATCCCGTTAGTACAAATAACAAACTTCCCCCTCTGAGAGGGGGTGACCGCAGGCCGGGGGAGTCAGCTAAAGGTATCGGCACCTCTTTCTTGAAGAATCACATCCTACTTCGAGGATGATGATTCGTCAATATCTCCCGTTGTCTATATGGATTGACATGAAGATAAATCTGTGTTGTCGCGATAGAGCTGTGGCCCAAAATATGCTGGATATTGGCAATGTCGATGTTTTCTTCAAGAAGAAGAGTGGCAAATGTGTGTCGGAAAGTATGCGGTGTAACATGCTTTTCAATCTTGCAATCGCTTGTTAGCCGATGTACTAACAACCTTACCGTCTGAGGACCGAGTTTTCGCCCAATTCGACTAGTGAAGAAACCGTCTTCTAGACAATCCGATGGTTTGCGCACTTCCACCCATTGCTTTAACGACTGCATAATCACGGGCAAACAGATATCAACAATCCTTTCCTTGTTACCTTTCCCGGTGATTCGCACTTGTCCTCGACAAAGATCCACATCCTGATTCCTAAGACCGCACAACTCTCCGATTCTCATTCCTGAGCCAAACAACAGTTCAATAATCGCTTTGTTGCGAATGGCAAAAAACCGTTGAGCGTCATTCTTTACAACACGCACCTCTGCATCAAGTTTTCCCAAGATTCGCTGCATCTCTTCCTTCGTCATCACCACCGGCAATCTTACTGGCGGCTTTAAACGGACGTGTAAGCTTCGCAATGGATTGTTGAACACTTCCCATTCAACTTCCAAATAGTTCATTAAAGCATTGACGGATGCAATTTTTCTTTTAATCGTTTTATAGCGATAACTCGACAACGACGCAATCCATCGTTTCAGGTAATCCCGCGTAACATCACACAATTTGGCATTCATTCCCAAATCAGTGGCAAATTGTTCTATGTCAAAGCGATAAGCCTTAATCGTTTTCTCATCCAGCTTTCTCTCAAAGCGGCAGTGGTTCAAAAACCCTTCTAAAGCCACTGCAATAGTAATTTGTTGTATACCTTCTGTCATAAACGTTTTTCTGGCAATATACGAAATAGGCCAGAAAACGATTAGCGATAATAACAGATTATGGATGAAATTGCAGACAATACGATTCATAAACTTCAGGAAGCAATAAACTTTGTGAAACAGAGAAGAGGTGACATTGTTCTTTTCCTTGTGATTAAAATGAAATCAACTAATGAGTATTACAACCAATATGATTTTTCCACAGAGTTTTTTTCCGAAGAAGAACTATCCGATTATATTAAGGCAATAGAATCACTTGGTATTTATCGTGACGTTTCATACGGTGAGGATGAATTCATTGAAAAAATCAGCAAAAACCATTTCAACAAATATCATCAAAAATACAAAATCGTGTTCAATACCACGGGTAGTAAAAGGATAAGATCTCGTTCTGCCTTAATCCCTGCTATTTGTGAAATGATAGGTTTTAAATACGCCTCCAGTGATATATTGACATGTAGTCTTCTGGAAAACAAGGTTTACGCGAACAGCCTCCTCAGACATTTTGGTTTTCCAGTGCCCAACAGTTGGTTTTTTCATCCTAAATACGGTTGGATGAAATCAAAACCTCCCAAGAACGCTAAATTAATCATAAAACCTGGTGCTGAAAGCGCAAGTATAGGAGTCACCATGAATTCAGTAGGATATTTCTCGGAAGAGTTCGAGCATCATATTAAAAAAGTTTCAAAAATTCTTGATGAATCGGTTATCGTCCAAGAGTTTATTGATGGATGGGAAGTGGAAGTTCCTATACTCAACCTAAAGGAGCCCATCGCTTTACCACCAATGGGAATTGAGATGGATGGTGACAAATGCTTAAAAGATAAATTCTTAAGTTTTGAAGCGGTATATTCCGACAATTATGATTATTATAGATTTGATCAGAGTTACCCTCGGTTGTCAGCTTCTTTGGCGACGATGGCAAAGGATAGCTTTCGTATGCTTGACTTGTGTGGTACCGTAAGGGTTGATTTCAGAGTTCAAGATGAAAAACGTTATTTTATAACTGATTATAACAACTCTCCTCATTTAACACGGTTTCATTCAACCGCAAAATCCTTGATGTCGCTTGGCTTTGACTATCAAGACTTGTTTTGTCTGCTTCTATATTACCCCTTGTTACAGTATGTTCAAAACTGAGTCCAAATTTGTAAGTCGGAGAACAGATATACGGTTTTAAAATAATTCCAATCAGCACTTAAAAAAGACCCTTGAACTTTCGAGAATGCTTTTTGTAAAGAACTAAGCGAATCATAAGTGGAATCTTCATGCAACAACCGTTTTACGATTTCATAGTGTTTTTGATAATAAATTGTTCTAGTCGGAAAAGCGGCATCTATTAGTTCTCGAATCTTTTCTATTGTTTTTCGGGCTAAATACACGTCTCCTGAAAAATATAATGCCAAACTGTAATTGAAACAATAATAGTATTCATAATATGGATCGAGTGTGTTTTTATTGTTGTTCTTCAAGTTATTCATAACCGACAATGTTTTGTCATATTGTTTCAACAAAAGAAGAAAGCCTGCATAATTCAATTCAATTAATAACTGATCCTCGTCATAGAGATGATTCTCAACAATAATTCGGTATTTGTTTGCTAAATATGGAACGGACAGGGTCTTTAAATAATAGTTCGACAATAGATAATTGTTAATGGCAAGATCTGTATTTGGAAATTGTATGAAATCACATTCTTCCTCGAGTCGCATGGCTTTTCCTGCATACCTACATGCTTCCTCGTATAAACCGCACACAATAGAGTTGCTAGAAAGATTAATCAACACCTTGTAATAGAGAGAGAGGTATTGATGGTCTCCTCGGTGGAATATCTTTTCGATTGTACGACATAAATCCAATAGCATTGGATGAGCCACATCAGGCTCGTACAATGTATCAGACAACAATTGGCATTCGTAATAAGGTTTCGCTAATTTATGGTCATATACTTCGTGCGAATGTAGTCTTTTTTGATGCTCTCTATAAGTAGAGCGAGCTTCTTCCAGTTTTGACAATGAACTCTCCAATACAATACGTAGTCGCATTAACCGACTCCATATTTCAACTTCATTTTTATCGCAATTATCCAAGACTCCTATTAAAGAAGATAAAGCGATGAGCCTGCTTTCTACCAGATTACTTTTAAATCTAAATGTAAAAATTGCATATTTACTCTCTATGCATAAAAGTGGATATGTAATGGTTCTTTCATTATCAATCAGATATTGTAAAGCGAGGTCGTTTTTGCCGTCAAAAGACAAACCATATGCTTTGGCAAGAACATTAATACAATGTAAGATTTGGGGCTCATCAATAATATGAAGATCAGGTGTTATGCCTTCTCGAATTTGCTCTATGACATGTAAAGCAGATAAAACCTGAGATTCCTTGTGGTTCCCTGAAAGCTCTTCAGCCAAAGCACGTCTTTCATATTCTGAAGGTAAGAGCATCTTAAGACATTTAGAATAACGCAAGAAAAAAGCTTCATTGCTTAGATGGCTTCGACTTAGTGTAATGTTTCTGATCGTATCATTGATAAAAGAAACAGTGGTCATTTCCTTTGATAGCAGGTTTAGGGATACAGCATCTTTTATTGTTTGATTGATAGATTCCACATTGTTCAATGCACATTTTAATTCTCTAATTGTAGCACTTCGTCCAATAGCCGCAAGGGATTCAAGCAGATCAATGATAAGCTTTCCAGATTCAGTTTCTTGTACCCTTCTGTCTATCAATTCTCCCAAGAAAAGATCATTGTTTCTTATGCTAGGTTTTAATCCGATACCGTTTTCAGCATAAAAACGACAAACTTGATTAAGAAGAACCAGATGTCCACCTGTTGCCGAATAAATGGCTTCTATTGTTTCTTTGTTCAGTTTAATGTTCAGCCCCCACTGACATAATAAGGAAGCTGTTTCTTCCATTGTTGGATAGTGCAAATCAAAACGAAAGAAATCGTGTATTGTGAATGTGTAAGGCTCATTTTGTTCCGTGGTGTTATATGAGGCTAGCAGGCTTATCTTTTTCCTTTTTTCATTAAATTCTGAGATTACACCACGAAGATAATCTATGGTTTCTTGGTCAAAATAGTGTATGTCGTCACAAATAATGGCAATGTGTTCATGCTTTTTATATAATAAAAACAATTCCTTTGAAAAGGATAAGTTTCGATTAAACACGTTGTTATCTTTAATGTAATGCTTGTTTTCCAATAGATGACGACAATCTGTCGTGTCTAAAATATGCCTTAAACCAACACCCAAATATGGAATACCTTCAATAAAAGGGCCTAATCCGTTTTTCCATCTATTACCATGTTCTAAATAATGATTCAATGGATAGTAAGGAATGGCTCTTTTTCCTGCATCTCCAAATAGTTGAATGACGGCTATTTCATTTGCTTCATTTTTCAAAGATGAAACGACATTGTTGATTATGTTCGATTTCCCCGTACCAGAAGGTCCAAATAGATTAATTGTTTGATAGTCGTTGTCAACGATAATACGAACTATATCTTTGATAATTGTTTTTATCCTATCCAAAAAACCATCCATAATCTGTTATTATCGCTAATTAAACAATCATAAAGTGTCACTCGGCAATCTCCCAATGCCCACGTCGGGCAGATCCTATACGTTTAAGTATACCGATGGACTTCAGCTTATTGATATGCTTTTGCACCGCCGTAACGGATATCCCTGCTTTTTCCGCCAACACTTCTCTGCTGATATAATTATCGGCAAATATCATTTTGCAGATATTTACGGCTGTTTCTGATAACCCTTTAGACAACTCTTCAGACAACCTTTTAGACAACCCTTTAGGCAACCCATCAGTTAACCCTTTAGACAACTCATCTACTGTTGTCACCGCCTTGGTTGAGGGCACCGGCAACACCAATTCCACTTCGTCCACATCAATTCTGTTCTTCAGTTCCGGCTTCTCCCATCCAGCTTGTTTCCAAGCTTCCAAGATAAGCGGAAAACCCGAACCAAGGTTCTCGCCATAACCCACCATGCGAAGCATATTCTGGATTTTCGGGTTTCGTGCGAATGAAACACCTCCTTCGTAAATCTGTTCAATCGGCAACCGCAAAAGCCCCGGGTTGCGGAATACGAGTTTGTCATCGTGTTTTTCAATGCGTAGAATCCCCGATTCCATAATAAAGTCAGAGTGGATGATCGAGTTTGTGAAGGCTTCACGAACCGCTTTATGCTGAGGCGTATCATCAACCCTTTGGATGCCTTCCATGCGGAAAGGCCTGGGAAGGTCGAAAGTAATCTTGGGTATCACTCGGCTGAAAAACTGATATAGATTATTTTCCCAACGGCCATCGTAGGTCAGTCTGTCACTATACCGCTCTTCGCCGATGAGGTTGCAGAAATCGATGTAATCCATACGAAAGTTGTCGAAACGTTCCCGTATTGACAACCCTTTGCCAAACATCAGCAGCCCTGCCATTGTTAGACCTTCTTTTCCCGACCCTCTGTCAACCGCATATCCGCCCAAATTCTTCAAAAACGACTGGTCATCAATCTCGTTCCACACATGGCCTTCATTCCTGTATTGGAACAATGTGCGGTAACGGTGCAATGAGTCCAGATCTATGTCATCCATGCCATAGTGTTCTATCAACAAACCATCGTTGCCATCCTCAAACGAGTCGCGAATCATCGCTTTCACTTGACGCTCAGTGCAATGATAATCGCCCTCATGGTTGCGCCTGTATGTCCCCTTATACACGTTGCCGTTGATGTAGATAGGCTTTGCCCTCCAGTCGGCCATAGGCACGTGGATGCAAACAATCTGTTTGCCATCCATGTTCACCACCTCCACGTCACTGTCGGTAAGGATATTCGCATTCACCTTGTCGCTATTGATGGTGTTCCAGAAATCTGCCAGGATCTTTTGTGCATCCATCACGCCGACAATCTCATAACGCTTGGCCAAGTCTGTTTCTTTCCGATGCTCGTCCACGCCGAGCAGAATCAAGCCGCCTATGGTGTTTGCAAATGCGGAGTAGGTCTCCCAAAGCGATTTGGGGACTTCTGCCATCGCTTTCTTGCACTCCAGCGTCACCCTTTCACCTTTCTTTAACGCCTCTTTTATCGTGTTTTCGTTCATAAAAGCATCACTTGTATTATGCCGCAAATTTACAACTTTTCCCCAATTCCATCGAAATAGAATAGCAACTGCGGTTGGCTATTACTTTTTTTCTGGCACACTCTCTCCACGATACTTCCTTCCCCTCAACCCATAATACCCATTACCGCACAAAACAAACCTCTCCTTGTCGCTACCCAAGCTCGACGTGACACTGCCCTTGTTGGTATAAGGAAAGGCCGGCAACACCTTCTCCATAATCTCATTGATGTGCATAGGGGCCTTGGATTTCTTCAAAATATCGACCACCAAGCCCCTGATGCTTCCTCGATACACATTGTCCCATTCGGCCAAGGTGTATCTCGACGACTTCCCGATGGGTACTATTGCCTCCGACCGCAGCACCTTCCCTCTGA
>Ga0265298_10002288_pt1 | contig 26893 bp, 17 predicted proteins | sample AusTroGonzalo_MG_3_FD_193486 | JGI IMG/M metagenome (GOLD analysis project Ga0265298, IMG submission 193486) | Bovine rumen microbial communities from tropical cattle in Woodstock, Queensland, Australia - Gonzalo_01 | ecosystem: Host-associated > Mammals > Digestive system > Stomach > Rumen ...
GTCTCCGCTGTTCATGGTGCCGTTCTGCGGGCAGATGTTGCTAAGATAGAAGCTTTCCTCGTATGCCTGTGTTGACCATCGCATATCGGATTTGGGGGCCATGTGACCGCGCTGCCATCCGTCATCATTCCTGTAGTCCTCCCTGTATGCCGTTTTCTTTCCTTTGGTGTTAGGGTCCCAACGGAAAGACTCCCTTCCCCTTAGTTTTTCTGATGGGTTGGCCTCATCGGCAGTAAGCTCGTACGCCACCCAGTCAGGAATCATTGTCTCCCTGTTGTACAGCGATGCAAAGCCCGTATGAACATATACCTCCTGTCCGTCCGCTACCGCAGGCCAAGCCAGGGTGGGCTCCAATGGCTGATTGCTTTGGGCAGCACTCTGTGCACACCCGTAACTGATGCAGCAAAGCTGTAAAACCAGTAAAAAACCGTATTGTCTCATAGTCCTTATTTTGCTCCGCTAAATTAGGCAATAATTATTACCTTTGCCATATCAAACCGTAAAACAATGAAAAGAATCATCTTAATTGCTGTAGCTGCGTTGCTGGTTATGTCATGCGGTAACAACGCTCAGAATAAAAGTACAGAAAGCAACGGAACTATGATTACAAAAACCACCCCCAACCCCGAGAACGCCCTGCGCGCTCAGCAGTTCCTCAAGGATGCAGGAACATATTACCTGGCAACAGTTGATGGCGACCAGCCGCACGTACGCCCGTTCGGCACAGCCGAGATATTTGAGGGCCGCCTTTACATCCAGACCGGTAAGGTAAAGAACGTCTATAAGCAGCTTGAGGCCAACCCCAAGGCAGAGATCTGCGCTTTCAAGGACGGCAAGTGGATCCGCATAGTATGTGAGCTTGTTCCCGATGAGCGTGTAGCCGCCAAGAAGGATATGCTTGACAAGAACGAGTCCTTGCGCTCCATGTACAACGAGAACGATGACAACACCATAGTGCTCTACCTGCGCAACGCCACCGCCACAATCGCCTCATTCACCTCTGATCCTGAGACATTCACATTCTGATATCCGGCTTCCAAGAATGAAAGAGTATGCCAAAACTGATTTCATGCGGAAAAGAGTTGATTCGCATCAATCCTGCCGGGAATAAAATAGAGTATTCCGTAACCAACGGACGTTCGTGGTCCACCCGATATGTGGGCTCGTCATGCGGAACATTCATAGATCTGTTGGAATACGGTAAAGAACTTATAGCCTTAACCAGCAAGGGCGTCTATTATTCCATAACTCAGGGCCGAAGCTGGTCTGCAAGATACTTAAGTTCTTCATTTGGTGAATTCCAGGGTCTGGCCGATGGTGGCAGAGAATTGCTTCTTCAAACCTCCAAAGGCCTCTACTATAGCGTTACCGCCGGCCGTTCCTGGTCAAGGCGAAGTTAACAATAAACGATTGTTAGAAACGCGCTAAAAAGGTGGCGTAGAAGTCCTTCTGATGAATTTAGCCAGATCAAAATCCAGCATAACTCTCTTACCGCGAATCTCATAGATAAGATTTTGGACGTCTTGCTATGCGTCTGAGAGGCTCATTGGTTTTTTTGAGACAAAGGTTTAAAACTGTTTTGATAAATCAAGAACTGAAGATAACATCGCTCCATCCAATTCGTTGTGCAAGTTCTTTTAGCAATGGCAAATCTCTTTTAGGTATATTGAGTTGAACAGTGGTTTTGTCACCATAGGAAATGGGCGATTCCATTACCATTGCAGGTTCAGATTCAGGAATAGGGTATTCCTGCAGGAAAGAATCATGTCCAATTTCCGTTTTTTTTACAGCCTCAGTAAGAGCTTTCTTAACAAATGCGTTAATGGTGATGCCTTCTTCTGCGGCGATATTTGCAATATCGCGGTGTGTAGAAGGTGCTATACGTACATTGAATGTGCCGGTATAACTCTTTTCTGGCTTGCAATTATGCTCCTCGCAAAAGATGAGATAATCATCAACGGCCTCATGAAATGCGGCAGTAAGTTCTTGTACGGATTCGCCTTCGTAGTTGACCAAGTCATCTATTCCTTCCAGTTTTCCGAAGAAAACTTTATCCGGTTCGCTATATGCTACGGACCCGATGTAACCTTTGTATTTTAGAGTATTCATAATTAAATATTACCGTTTCTGAGTAACTTGTTTAATACATCCTTTAATGCATATCTTTTAATAATATTCCCTGGATGGGGCTTGTGAAGTAAGATCTTACGGTTCTGTTTGTCAATAAACATCACCTTTGATCCTGATGTCTTACCTTTGTTTTCCATTTTATAGCCAAACAAGGTCAACAGCCTCTCTATTTCATCAAAAGTAAAATCATTTGGGAGGCTTTTAAGTCGTTCAATTAGTTTTTCTTTTGTTCCCATGCACAAATGTAACTAATTTTTAGTTACTATACAAATAGTAAGACAAGTTTTTGCTTTTTCAAGGTCACAATTTGTGACCTTATATTGAGTATCAATATGTTATACCCAAAATCGGCCCCAATTGCTCAAGATGCCAACTTGGCATCTTGAAAGTTCGTCACGTGTGACTATATACAGGTTATGAGGTAACCAAAATCAGGAAAAAACATATTGATTTTACTCGTAAAAAAAAGTTGGACAAAAATTCGTAGACCGCAAAGGTGAAAATGTACCTTTGTTGTGTCATCGGAAAAGGGGAAAAAACCGGCTCGCTAACTAGCGCGTAAAAATTCTCTAACTAGCGCGTAAGATTTCGCTAACTTGGCTGATGATAAAATAAAAGTTCCTTACACTTCCAAAAGTGAGCAGAAAAGAACCGTCACTAATTGCACGCGGTAATGTTATATGTTGATAAATAGAGGATATAACTAAAGGAAGTAAGGCTTAAAATGAGTACCTTTGCACATCAAAATTAAGTAACTGAAATGATTATCTTTTTCAAGAACCCGTCAGGCACGATTGTTGCCACTGAGACTGTTTCAAAACTGCAGGCTGAGGATGTTAAGAAGCTTAGCTGGCTGTATGGTGAGGCCACTGCTCTGGACCAGGATTCACTGGAAGGTTTCTTTGTTGGTCCGCGCCGCGAAATGATTACCCCTTGGAGTACCAATGCCGTTGAGATTACCCAGAACATGGGTCTTAAGGGTATAAGCCGTATTGAGGAGTATTTCCCTGTGGCTAATGCCGATGCAGAATATGACCCCATGTTGCAGCGCCTGTACAAGGGTCTTGACCAGAAGATCTTTACTGTGGATATCAAGCCGCAGCCAATCCTTTTCATTGAGGACCTGGAGTCTTACAACGAGCAGGAGGGTCTGGCACTTTCAAAGGAGGAGATTGATTATCTGCACAAGGTAGAGGGTGAGTTGGGCCGCAAGCTGACCGACAGCGAGGTGTTCGGCTTTGCACAGATCAATTCGGAGCACTGCCGTCACAAGATCTTTGGCGGAAAGTTCATCATCGACGGAAAGGAGATGGAGTCATCACTGTTTAGTCTTATTAAGAAGACTACTCAGGAGAACCCCAACCGCATCCTTTCGGCCTACAAGGACAACGTTGCATTTGCCCAGGGCCCGGTTGTCGAGCAGTTTGCTCCGGCCGATCACTCTACATCAGACTGGTTTATAATCAAGAACATAGAGACCGTTATATCTCTTAAGGCCGAGACACATAACTTCCCCACCACAGTTGAGCCGTTTAACGGTGCATCAACCGGTACTGGCGGTGAGATCCGCGACCGTATGGGTGGCGGTACGGGTTCATGGCCTATTGCAGGTACTGCGGTTTACATGACCTCTTATCCCCGCAATGATGAGAGCCGCACTTGGGAAAAGCCGATGAAGGAGCGTCAGTGGCTCTATCAGACTCCTGAGCAGATTCTGATTAAGGCGTCTAATGGTGCATCGGACTTTGGTAACAAGTTCGGACAGCCGCTTATCTGCGGTTCACTGCTTACTTTTGAGCATCAGGAGAACGGCGAGCAGTATGGTTACGACAAGGTTATCATGCTGGCAGGCGGTGTTGGTTACGGTACCAAGCGTGACTGCATCAAGGGCACTCCCAAGAAGGGTAACAAGATTGTTGTGCTGGGTGGTGACAACTACCGCATCGGTCTTGGCGGCGGTTCTGTATCATCAGTTGAGACGGGCCGATACTCATCCGGTATTGAGCTGAACGCTGTTCAGCGTGCCAATGCTGAGATGCAGAAGCGTGCATATAATGTTACACGCGCCCTCTGCGAGGAGGATACCAACCCCATTGTTTCTATTCACGATCACGGATCAGCCGGTCACGTTAACTGCCTCTCTGAGCTGGTTGAGGAGTGCGGCGGTCTGATAGACATGAGTAAGCTGCCTGTTGGTGACAAGACTCTGTCATCAAAGGAGATCATTGCCAATGAGTCACAGGAGCGTATGGGTCTGCTCATTGATGAGAAGTCAATCGAGCACGTACGTAAGATTGCCGAGCGTGAGCGCGCCCCGATGTACGTGGTTGGTGAGACCACCGGCGACGCCCGCTTTGCCTTTGAGCAGGCTGATGGCGTACGTCCGTTTGACCTGGCAGTCAGCCAGATGTTCGGTTCATCTCCCAAGACCTACATGGTTGATGAGACCGTTGAGCGCAAATATGAGAATGTAACATACAGTGACGATAAGATAGAGGAGTACCTGGGTAATGTACTGCAGCTTGAGGCTGTTGCATGTAAGGATTGGCTCACCAACAAGGTTGACCGTTCTGTAACAGGTAAGATTGCACGTCAGCAGTGCCAGGGTAAGCTGCAGCTGCCGCTCTCTGACTGCGGTGTGGTTGCTCTTGACTACCGCGGCAAGAAGGGTATCGCAACAGCCATCGGTCATGCTCCGCAGGCCGGTTTGGCCGATCCCGCCGCAGGCTCAGTTCTGTCTGTTGCCGAGTCACTGACCAACATCGTATTCGCGCCTTTAACACAGGGACTCAAGACCGTATCGCTCTCTGCCAACTGGATGTGGCCCTGCCGCTCACAGAAGGGTGAGGATGCACGTCTGTATCAGGGCGTCAAGGCTCTGTCAGATTTCTGCCTTGAATTGGGAATTAACGTTCCCACCGGTAAAGACTCACTCTCCATGACCCAGAAGTACCCCGACGGAAGCAAGGTGATTAGCCCGGGTACCGTGATAGTTTCATCGGGCGGTGAGGTATCGGATATACGTAAGGTCGTATCACCTGTACTTGCAGACCGCAAGGACAGCGTACTCATCCATATCGATTTCAGCTTTGACTCTCAGAAACTGGGAGGTTCGGCTCTGGCTCAGTCACTTGACCGCATTGGCAGTGACGTTCCCACTGTAAAGAACCCCGAGTATTTTGCCGATGCATTCAACGCCGTTCAGAAACTCATTGACAAGCGTCAGGTTCTGGCCGGTCACGATATCTCAGCCGGCGGTTTGGTGGTTACTCTGCTTGAGATGTGCTTTGCCAACACCAAGGGCGGTCTGGAGATCAGTCTGGACAAACTGGACGGCAAGGATCTTACAAGCATGCTGTTTGCCGAGAACCCGGGCGTAGTCCTGCAGGTTGAGAGCAAGAAACTGGACGCCGTAAGTTCTTACCTTGATGAGGCTGGCGTTGGTTACGCCGTAATCGGTCGTCCGGCCGATGCACGCACGCTGTATATCCGTCGCGGCAAGAAGGATATCACCATTGATATTGACAAGATGCGTGACCTCTGGTACAAGACATCATACCTGCTGGACCGCAAGCAGTCATTCAACGGCTGTGCCGACAAGCGTTACAAGAACTACTCAAAGCAGCCCATGGATATCAAGATTGCCTACAACTTTACAGGCAAGCTGAGCCAGTTCGGTCTGGATCCCGACCGCCGCACACCCAGCGGTGTCAAGGCTGCAATCATCCGTGAGAAGGGTACCAACGGTGAGCGTGAGATGGCTTACACACTGTGGCTGGCCGGATTCGATGTCAAGGATGTAACCATGACCGATCTGGTAAGCGGCCGCGAGACTCTGGACGATATCAATATGATTGTATTCTGCGGCGGATTCTCCAACTCGGACGTTCTGGGTTCTGCCAAGGGCTGGGCCGGCGCGTTCCTGTTCAACCCCAAGGCCAAGGAGACACTGGACCGCTTCTACGCACGTAAGGACACCCTGTCACTGGGTATCTGCAACGGCTGCCAGCTGATGATTGAGCTTGGTCTTATCAACCCTGATTATGAGAAGCAGGCTCACATGCTGCACAATGACTCACACAAGTTTGAGTCAGCATTCCTGGGACTGACCATACCGCAGAACGAGAGCGTAATGTTCAAGACTCTGAGCGGCTCGCGTCTGGGCGTTTGGGTTGCTCACGGAGAGGGAAAGTTCTCACTGCCTTACCCCGAGGATAAGTACAATGTGATAGCCAAATACACATATCCCGATTATCCCGCCAATCCTAACGGATCGGACTACAACGTAGCCGGTATAGCAAGTGCCGACGGCCGTCACGTGGCTATGATGCCGCATCCCGAGCGCGCCATATTCCCGTGGCAGTGCGGATACTATCCTGCTGAGCGTCAGGATGATGAGATCACCCCGTGGATTGAGGCATTCGTAAATGCCCGCAAGTGGGTTGAGGCTCAAAAGTAACTGCATAATGCTGTTTGACCTTTTCATCACCTTCTTTAAAATAGGGCTGTTCACCATAGGCGGCGGATATGCCATGATTCCGCTGTTGCAGCGTGAGGTGGTGGAGCACAAAGGTTGGCTTAAAGACGAGGACTTCCTGGACCTGATGGCAATTGCCCAGTCAGCTCCGGGAGTCTTTGTTGTAAATATGGCCATATTCGTGGGCTACAGGGTGCGAGGCAAGAGAGGCAGCGTGGCGTGCGCCTTGGGTGCAGCTATGCCGTCAATCATCATCATCCTGGTCATAGCGCTGTTTGCAGGCAGTTACCGTGATAATGAGATTGTGGAGAATGTGTTCAAGGGCATACGTCCCGCTGTCATTGCACTAATACTTACTCCCACCATCCGTCTGGCATCAAAGGCCGGACTCAATAAATGGAACTGGTGGGTACCCGTGGTCTCGGCACTGCTTATCTGGTGGATAGGTGTATCGCCGGTATGGATCATACTGGCGGCCATTGTGGGCGCAATCCTGTATTACATACTTAAACTCAGGAAGGCATGAACGGCATTGTAATCTGGATGAAACTGTTCTGGACCTTCTTCAAGATAGGTCTCTTCGGGTTTGGCGGAGGCTACGGAATGCTTTCGCTGATACAGAATGAGGTGGTGGAGAAACAGCATTGGATAAGCAACTCCGAGTTTACCGATATCGTAGCCGTAAGCCAGATGACTCCGGGTCCGATAGGCATAAACTCGGCAACATACGTTGGCTTCAAGGCCATTGAGAATGCCGGGATGACGCAAACTGAGGCCGTGTGCGGATCTCTGCTGGCATCGTTCTCAGTCATGCTGCCGTCATTCATTCTGATGCTGCTTATCAGCGCCTTCTTTATGCACTACAAGGACCATAAGTCCGTGCAGACTGTACTCAAGTGGCTGCGTCCCGTGGTGGTTGGCATGCTTGCCGCCGCAGTGCTTCTGCTCCTTAATGAGGAGAACCTGGGTGGATTCCAAAGGGATAATCTACAACTCTACGTAAGCATCGGCCTATTCGCACTTGCATTCGTAGCCACATACTTCTGGAAAATCGGTCCCATCAAAGTAATCCTTCTGGCCGGCCTCTTCGGTGGATTGTTCTATTCTTTAGTTTAGTGCAAACCTATCAAAAAATGGCTTGCTCTATTTGGTGTTTTAGTTTTATTGAGTAATCTTGCTCACTCCATTGAGTATTTTTGCTCACTCCATTGAGTATTTTTTTATCTCTATATGTAATTGCCTATGTGTGAGAGAGTTCAGTTTGTAACGCAAAAGAGCAAATTGACCGAGAAACGCCGTTTCAGAGAAAGGATGTTGCGGAACCACATAAAAGCGGTAATTTTGCAGCCGATTCAAGGTAGAACAGATGGCAATTGAGGATGCAATATTCAGACGCTCGGAACTGCTGCTGGGAGTAGATACGATTGAGCGTATCGGGCAGAAACGCGTGATTATATTTGGCGTGGGCGGCGTGGGCTCCTGGTGTGCCGAGAGCCTGGTGCGTAGCGGTATCCGCCATTTGACCATTGTGGATTCTGACCGCGTTTGCATCACAAACATCAACCGTCAGCTTATGGCCACCACCAAGACGGTGGGGCAGGTAAAGGTCGATGTGCTTAAGGAGCGTCTGCTCAGCATCAACCCACAAGCAGAGATTACTGCATTGCAGAAAATCTTTACCCAGGATACGGCCGATGAGTTTGAAATAGGCAGCTATGACTATATCATTGATGCCATCGATTCTCTCAAGGATAAGGCGTTGCTCATATTGATGGCAACACGGACAAAGGCCAAGTTCATCTCATCAATGGGTGCCGCACTCAAGCTGGATCCCACGCGTATCAAAATCACGGAATTCTGGAAAGTAAAGGGCGATCCTCTGGCGCGTGCACTCAGAAAGAAATTCAAACATTTGGGAGAGTATCCCAAATGCAAGTTCAAGTGCGTTTACAGCGATGAACTGATATCGGAGGGAAAGGATGAAACCGCCTGCGGAACTGTGGCTCACATTACCGCAATATTCGGCTTTATGCTCGCCAGCCTGGTCATCCGGGATAATGTCAGTGAGCCCTAAAGGTAGAAGGCTTTGATGAGGCGTTTTATGTATACGCCAAAGAACATCTTCTCCAGAAGGCTGCATTTCTGGAATTCATATCTCAGTATCATATCAAAGCAGGCAAACCTACCGGCCTGACTGTCAAATTCACTGTGGTCATCCTGTCCGGTGTATGCTTTTGCAAATGCATCCCAGAACAGATTGAGCTGCTGCTCTGTCATGTGGAAAATATCCTGTACCTGTTTCATGGGCGCATATACATTGCAGATCTGATAAAGATGGCCGATGTCAAACATCGGGTCTCCGTAGCCAAAGCGGTCCAGGTCTATCCATACCGGCTGGTCACCTGAAAGTACAAGATTCCCCATGTTGAAATCACCGTGACTGCAGGTCTTTATGTCTTGTATGGTCTGGGCAAAATCTTTAAGTATCCGGCGGTTCTTGCGGCTTATGAACTGTGCCTTGTCCAGAGCTCTCATCAGTTGCTCTTTACGGCTTGGAAAGAAATCAGTGTTGCATTGGGTGCTGAACAATTCCTTGCCCATCCGGCACATCAGCTGCGCCATCTCTTCTATGCGCTGTGGCTCATCATGACATATGCGTGAAAGGGATTTCTTATCCTTTATGCGGTCCGATATGGTTGCGTACAGGTCACCCACACGTACCATCTCATGCATCTTTGGTGTTGGTAGCCCCAGATTCGCAACAGCCTTGGAAACATCAAACTCATGCTTTACAAACTCCAGCGTGTTTATCTGCTTTTTATCTACTTTCAGAATCAAATCCGGTTGAGACGGATTCTCATACGTGGTTCCGTTTCCGCCTTCTCCCACCTTGGTCCATTCGCTAAGGTCAATGTCTTTATATGTGCTCATAACAGGTCAGTAATAGTTTCCGATAGACAAATATACGCTTAAATTTGTATTTTTGCACCCGAATATCGGCTTTATGCTGGCCGGCTGGTTATCAGAGATTTATTATAGGCCATCCGTCATTGTCCCATATTATCTGACGGGTTATGAGCATGCTGTTGTAGCGGCGTGTCTTGTCATAGCCATGCATGAAAATGTAATCCTTGCCGTCAAAGGTTACCACAGCGCAGTGTCCTACACCGACGTAGCGGTCATTGCTCTGGGCTACTATAGTGCCGCCTCCGTCTGTTACGGGCTTGCCGTCCTGATCCAGATATGGTCCTGTTACGTTCCTGCTACGTCCTACAGCCACTTTGTAGTTGCTGTTCTCACCGCGGCAGCAGAGGTCAAGCGATGCAAACAGATAGTACCAGCCGTCATGACGGAATATGAACGGAGCCTCCACTGCACCGTCTCCCGGCTCTGACTTAAGGTCCATTTTTCCGGACATAAGTTCAGGTCTGTGCCAGAGCGGATGCCACTCCTGGGGATCGGACAGTTTAAGCATGCTCTCATCAAGCCTTGTAATCTTCAGTCCGTCCCAGAATGAGCCGAAAGCCATCCATGGAGTTCCTTCTTCATCTATTATTATATTGGGGTCAATGGCATTCCATTTGTCACGGTTGGGTACCGACTGTATTATCTTGCCGTGATCGGTCCATTTGAAATCGGGTGATTCCGGGTTGAGCGTCTTGTTGGTGGCCACGCCTATGCATGATCCGTTGCTGGCAAAAGTGGAGCAGGAGTAGTAGAGATACCACAGCCCGTTGTGATAGATGATATCTGGGGCCCAGGTATGTCCGTTGTAACCGGGTACTGCCTTGACTGCCCATTCGGGTATGGGGTTGAGAACCTGTCTTTCGGGACGCCAGTTCTTCATGTCGTCCGATGACATCACGCTGATGCCCATGCCGGTTGAAAACATATAATACTTGCCGTCGCAAAATGCTACGACCGGGTCGTGAACAGGAGTGTATTCGGGTGATATTGAAGGTCGGGCGGGCGCCTGACCGCTGGCTGCCACACTAAGCATGGCAGCCAGTACGGTAAGCACTATTTGTTTTTTCATGATTGTCGGAATGAAATCACTAACTTGAATTATTCTATTGTCAAAACAAATACACTGAAACTGAGCGGATTGATGGCAGTCTGTATGCTCTGTCCCTCTCCGTCAAACCTGTTTTCGACGGGAACAATGTTGACCGGAGCGTCTATGGAATTGTCTTCATAGAGCTTGTCGCTGGACAAATCAATGCGCTTTAATGCTTCTACCACGGCTTTTTTCTTAAGCCCGTTGAAATTGAATGTCAGTTGCTGCTCCTTATCGGATGTGTTGGCAACCTTGATATAAATCTGATTACCCTCACGTACTGCGCTGGCAAATAGTCCGTTCTGACCGTCCTGTCCGGCTACGGGCTTTCCGTTCATGGTGAGTCCTACCACATTCTGGCCCTTGTACTGGCTGTAAAGCTGCTGTACATACCAGCTTACGGTACGGAAAGAGTGAAGGTTGTCGTACCAGATAAGGTCCGGACGCCACTGCCAGCCCTCTACGTGGGCAAACAGAGGTGCATATGTTGCCATATGGACGATATCGGCATTGCGCTCCAGGTCTGTCATGAATGCGGCCTCGAGCAGCGATGCATAGTAGTGGTTCCATTTCTTTCCTGTAGCATGGCAGGCATACTCTCCTGCGAATACCTTGGGACCCTTGCGGTCATAACCATCATAGCGTGTGCCCTGACTAAGGAACCACTCATAGGGACGATAGAAATGCTCATCAACAAGGTCAGCTCCCAGACGTTTCATCTCGGGCCACAGGTAGTCAAACTGGTCACCCTCGGAGTTGGGACCCGATGAACCTACAATCTTTATGTTGGGATAAGCCTTGCGGATAGCCTTGATGAACGGCTCCAGACGCTCGGGATAGAGTGCGTCCCACTGCTCATTACCTATACCTATATATTTAAGGTTGAATGGCTCGGGATGTCCCATGTCGGCACGAACCTTACCCCACTTGGAATCGGCAGGGCCGTTGGCGAACTCAATAAGGTCCAGGGCATCCTGGATGTATGGGGCAAGCTGGTCAACCGGGACATGTGCGTTGATATCATCGTTCTGGAACTGGCATGCCAGACCGCAGGAGAGAATGGGCAGGGGCTCTGCGCCTATATCCTCACTCAATTGGAAGAATTCAAAGAATCCCAGTCCGTAACTCTGGAAATAGTCGGGATAGAAACGGTGGGGGAATGTGTACTCCCAACGGTTCTCGTTGAGCGGGCGGTTCTCTACCGGACCGACGGTGTTCTTCCAGTTGTAACGGGTCTCCAGATCGGTTCCTTCAACAATGCATCCGCCGGGGAAACGGAATATGCCGGGATGCAGGTCGGCAAGTGCCTGTGCCAGATCCTTACGCAGTCCTCCTTCACGTCCTTTCCAGGTATCGGCGGGGAAAAGTGATATATGCTCAAGGTCTACGCTGACTCCGCCGCGGGTCTCCATGAATATGCGGAGTGTGGCTTTTTCAAGTGTCTCTGTGGGACGGAGGGTAACCTTGTATTTCTTCCATTCCTTTCCGTTCACGGTCAGTCTCTGCTGGCATACAAAATGGTTCTCACCCATAGAGGCGGTGTTGACCAGTTCAACTCTCAGTACGACCGGAGTCTCAGACCTGGCCCATACCGAGAAGTTGTACTGTTCACCTTTTTCAATACCAATACCAAAGAAACCTTCATTATCTAGACCGGTATGCTTGTGGGCATGACCGGGATCTGAAAGACGTACATAATGCGGATTGCGCTCAAACGGACCGTCATTCAAGACCTGTACGTTTCCGAATATCTTCCATCCCTGGAGAGCGTTTGGAAACTCGAATGAGCGGTTCTTTACCAACTCGGCGTATAGTCCGCCGTCGGCTGCGTAGTTTATGTCCTCAAAAAAGATACCGTACATGGTGTTCTGGATGGGAGCGCCGGTCTTCTTTACATTTATGTCAAAAGTGTTGTCCGCACCTGTTACCGGAATTGCCGTCATTACTGCGAGGGCGGTTACAAGAAGGCTAAAAGGTTTCATATCTTTAAATTATTAGGTTATACAGTTTGTTTCATCCGCAAAAATATGTACATTCGTCAACAAATAGGTGGAAAAATGAAAACTATAGGTGGAAAAATCGCATCTGTCAGTTTTTGGTTATTGTTCTTGTCCGGCCTCTTTCTGAAATGCGCCGCACAAGGTTCATTTGCCGGGGCGCATCTGTCCAGGTTTATAGGCATATCGGAGGGACTGCCCTCTAATTTCGTGGATGACATAATGTTTGATGATGCGGGCTTTATGTGGATTGCCACATCGGGAGGGGGATTGTGCCGGTATGACGGTTACGAATTCATAGTCATGGCTACCGGAACTGAATATGAACTGAAGAGTAATTTTGTCAGGAATGTGGTGGAGGACCGGTTCCACAGGCTGTGGATAGGGACAGAGTGGGGTATCGAGGTGTTTGACCTTATGAATTCCTGCATGGTTCCTGTTGCTGGGACTGACGGTACGGCTTTCAGGCACTTTCAGGGTGGTTCATGCGCATTTATGACTTTGGATGCTAAAGGTTGTATCTGGGCCAAGAGCGGTCAGACGCTAATCCGTGTTGAGTTTGATGATTCCGGAAATGCAGTCAGGGTGGATAGCCTTGATGATCCGCGAATGGAACAGCCTGCCATGGTTTTCAAGGATGTGGAGAAGAATGGAACAGTGTGGATAGGCATGGGCGGTACAATATACCAGGTACGTCATGCTGACGGCAGATTGGATTGCGTTCCGGCGTTGCCCGGTTTTATTTATAATCCGGAGTCGCTGGTTACTGACTATATCGTCAAGGATCAGGATGTGTGGATAGCAACCATAGACGGGCTGTTCAGATACAATATGCCTACCGGGTTGTGGAAGCTGTATGTTACAGATCCCAACAATGACAAATCCCTGTCACAGAACTACATTAGCGGTCTGGCTCTTACGTCAGACAATACGCTTGTGGCAATATCACTCAAGGGTGCAAACATCTACAGGCCTATTGATGACAGTTTTGAGCGTCTCTCCAGTGATCCGGATATGGATGGGTGCAGTCTGAGCAGCAACTTCCTTAATTGCGTGAGTGTAAGAGGTGATGACGTATGGTTTGGAACAGAGAGCGCCGGCCTTATTCAACTTAAGACCAAACGGTTGGCAATCAGTAATTTCCAACATGAATCACAAAACCCTCAGTCGATAGGCCCGAATCCGGTCAATGCCGTTTATCAGACTGATGATGGTATGCTGTGGGTGGGAAATGTGGAGAGCGGGCTTAGCTATACCCGGAATCCTAAAGAGGGGTTCAGTCATATCACTGCAAAGGATGGCGGTATAAGCCATAATTCGGTAAGTGCTGTCAAAAGTGACGGAAAAGGAAACCTTTGGGTAGGGACATGGGGAGGCGGTGTTGACGTGCTGAGTGGTGTCAGTCCTTACGACAGGGTGTTCAAACCGATGTGGAGAGGTGTCCAGTCGGATCGTATAGATCATGTGGGTGCGCTGGAACTTGATACCATTAACAATCTGATGTGGATAGGCTGCAATACCGGGATTTACTATTGCGACCTGTCAACTTATGATGTATATGCCGCGTTTGAAGATCAGCCTACGGGGTGTATCGGATCGTGCATTGACACAGACGGACAGTTGTGGATAGGAAGCCAGAACGGAGTTCATGTGATTGACCTCAAAAGTGCGCGCAGGAATGGAGGCCGGTTGGATTTCGGCTATGTGAACCTTCGTGAAAAACTGGATGAACCGGGATCTGGGGTTCCGGACAAGATAGTCTCCATAATCCAGTCCAGGGATGGTGCAATATGGCTTGGAAGTAACGGAAACGGTATATATAAAACGGAGGAAAGTCAGTCGGGGGATATGGTTTTCAGTAATATCAGCATGAGAGACGGACTTATAAGCAATGTGGTCAGATGTCTTGAAGAGGATGAATGGGGCAATATATGGATATCTACCGCTAACGGTCTCTCTATGTTGTCTCCGGGTTCCATGCAGTTTCTGAACTATTCGGTCGAGCAGGGGTTGCTTTCATCGCAATTCTATCTTAATGCATCATGTGTCTGCACGGATGGTTCTCTCTGTTTCGGTACGGTTGACGGCCTCTCTGTGATAGAGCCCTCAAGAAACAGTTATAATTACCCTCCTTTGAACCTGCATATTACAAAGACATCGGTGAACGGGGTTGTCAATTACAGTCCATACATATCGGGTGTTACCCTACACGAGCGTGACCGATCTCTTCTTTTCTCCTTTTCAACCCTGAACTATGCCACTAATTCACGTTTCAGTTATATGTACCGTATGGACGGTATAGATTCCCAATGGTACAAGGTTGGCGTTTCGGGCAATACGATAACATATCCGTCGCTTCCTGCTGGTGATTATACGCTGCAAGTAAAAGCCATGGGGGCTCCCGGTTCGGCTGCGGATATGATAAACCTTCCTATCCATGTCAAGCCCTATTTCAGGCATACGATATTGGCCAAACTGTTGCTGCTGTTTTTTGTGTGGGGAATAATTCTGATATGGCATAAGCGCAGAACCCGTTTCCTGGTAAAACAGAAGGAATTGCTTCAACGTACTGTCGATGAACGTACCAGGGAGATAAACAATCAGCGCCTGCTCATAGAACAGAAAGCCGAAGAGCTGGACCGTCAGAATGCCGTGCTTAAGCATGAGGTGGAGGAACTGGCAGGCAACAGGCTGATTATTGCCCTTAATCCTACGGCTCCGGAAAACAGCAGGGAAGACGATTTCAGGAGCAAGGTAATGGATGTGCTTAAAAGCAGTTACTCCAATCCGGATCTGGATGTGGCGCTGTTCTGTGAGCGTATGGGCATGAGCAAGACTTCCCTTAACAAGAAGCTTCAGGAATCGATGGGCCATTCGGTGACGGAGCTGATACGTACTTATCGTCTGACAGTGGCTCGTGAGATGATTGAGAATAATCGTCAGACCGGTTTGATGAACATATCAGAGATAGCCTATGGCTGCGGTTTCAATGATCCCAAATATTTTACCCGCTGTTTCTCTAAAGAGTTCGGAATGGCTCCCAGTGCTATCTGAGGGCGTTTTTTTAGCTTGGTCCAAAAATCCACCTTTTGCGTTTTTTTATACACCTTTTATGTTTTTATGTAAGATAATTTTGTACCAGCCAAAATTAACTGACAAACTATAAAAGGTATGAGAAAATTCAAATTTATCCTTTTGTCTGCTTTGACCTTATTATATATAGGGCCGGCATTGACAAGTTGTGAAGGGGGAATTGAAAGGTACAATATCGATGCCCCGGATGACATTCAGCAAAAAATCGATTCTATTGCTGAAGAAAAAGCCAAGATTGATACCGGTGATACGGTATATGTTACAATCGCCAATTCAATAGTTGGTGCAGAGGATTGTTCAACCGGTTGGGATGGCGCCACCTCACAGTGGTTTGCCGTTCCTTCAAACCGTCTTCTCCACATTGATTTTATCAACCACGGATCGGAGGCCAATAACTGGAACAACTGGAACCTCCGTCTTGCCGATGCATCAGAGAACAAGGTGGAACTGTTCGTTATCCGCTCCGATGCATACGGATGGGGTAATGCTGATTTCGCTCTTTCTGCTTTGGAGTTCAACTATGGTGAACTTGCATCCGCAGCTGGAATTGAGGATTTGTGGGAATACTTCCGTTCGGTTATGGACGGTGCCCGTGTTGAGATGGAAATTGACCACTCCAAGACAGGCAATGTATATGTGACTGCAACCATGTATGCCCAAAACGGTGATATACTGGTGGAAAAATACCATCAGCCGGTTTCCGCTACTGAGGATATATATGCTACACTGGTTTGCGACGGAAGCTGGTTTGATGTGAAGAAAGCCTACACTGTCACTTCAAAGGTTCAGGCTCTTGAGGATTTTGATGCTGTATCTATCTCGGTTGCCGGAATGCCTCAGTCGCTTGAGATTGGTCAGTCTGATTTCTGGGGAAATGCAGTCGCCACTGTAACATTTGCCGACGGTTCTCAGACCGTAGCTGATACTGCCGATATTACATTCACTGTAATTCCTGACCTCAGTTCTGTCGGAGAGAAGACAGTTGTCCTGTCTTACTCCAAGACCAAGTTAGGCCAGGCCGGTGCCACGGTTCTGGGTTATTACAAATTAAACGTAGTGAATAACGTTGTCTCTATCGATGTAACCAGGATGCCTGCTCTTTCCACCTATTATATATTTGACCAGCTGGAGGGAACCAAACTCCGTTTTGATACATGCGGAATAGTTGTTACCGCCACATACGCAGATAACACAACAGGTGTAATTGCCAATGACGCCCTGGTGTTTGACAGCATACCCGCTGCAGTAGGAACTCCTGATGTTAAGATTACATATAAGGGCAGCACAAGTGAGTTTACCACAACCTGTAAGGTCAATGTGGTTAAGGGAACATCCGAGGTCGGTAAGGCCGATTATTCGAATGCCTGGTGGACCACATTTACTCCCGATGTCCCCGTACAGGCCGGTGATTCCGTGGTACTCAAGGCAATGCTTTATTCACGTTCAGCAGAGAACTACCACAGTCCGTGCGTCATCCTGCGTAATGCCGCTCTTGTAGAGTATGCCGTATCCCGTATGGACCATTTCGGTTGGGGAACCAGCTGGACTGACGATGTGGTTAAGACTTCAAACTGGAACTGGGATTTCTTTAAGCAGTATCTTACATATTCTCTTGTAACCATCACCGTAAAGAATAACGGCAACGGTACAGCTGATATAAGATATGATGTGGTTTATCCCAATGGCGAGAATCATTTCCAGTACTATACCAATATAGCCGTTGACAGTGCTGACTTACAGACAGCCATTGTCCTGGAATCATCATACATGGTATTTTTTGAATAATAAAACCCTGAATATATGAAACAGTTTAGTATTTCAATAGCATTATGCTGCCTGCTGGCCGTATCGGGAATTACCGGATCAGTAGCAAACGCAGCGCCCACAACAGTTCAGGCTGGCGAAAACATAACGGTAAAAGGTACTCTAGTTGATGAAACCGGAGAGCCTGTTATTGCTGCCGCTGTAGCTCTTAAAGGCAATACTACAATAGGTACCGCGTCAGACCTGGACGGAAACTTTACTCTTTCAGTACCCGGTGATGCTGTACTGATCATACAGTGTCTGGGGTATGAGACCAAAGAGGTTGCCGTCAACGGCAAGGCCAATCTTGGAACGATAACAGTCAATACCGAGTCTCTCTTCCTGGACCAGGTAGTGGTTATCGGTTACGGTACTCAGAAGAAGGCAGACCTTACCGGTTCCGTGGCAGTAGTTGAAGCAGAGGAACTGAAGCGTGTGTCGCACAGCAACATCTCCTCAATGCTTGAGGGTAAGGTGGCAGGTGTCAATATCACAACTGATGGTCAGCCGGGTGCCGATCCCGCAGTTCGTATCCGTGGTTTGGGCAGCTTTGGCGATACCAGTCCACTGTATGTAATAGACGGTGTCCCGATGGGAACTTCAATCCGTGATTTCTCTCCCAATGATATCGAGACCCTCCAGGTTCTCAAGGATGCATCGGCCGCAGCCATTTACGGTTCTCGTGCTGCTAACGGCGTGGTCATCATCACAACCAAGAGCGGAAAGAAGGAACAGCCTATGAAGATTGACTATTCGGGCTATTTTGGTGTTGACCGTATCAGGAAGGGAGTATATAAGGTAATGGATTCACAGGAATACGGCGATTATGTAAGAATGGCATTCGCCAACAGCGGAATGGAGGCACCTTCAGGTTACAATCCAGCAAGTGCGGATTATCTGGATCCTTCAAAGTATAATACTGACTGGTTTGATACAATGTTCAAGACCGGTATCCGCCAGAATCATAACGTGAATATCTCAGGCGGTGGTCAGAATAACACCTACAACATAGGCCTTGACTATTTCAGCCAGAAGGGAACACTTGAGGGTGCCGGTCCTGACTTTGACCGTTTCACAGCACGTGTTAACAATAACATGGACATAAGGTTCATTAGTCTCAAGACAGGTATCGTATATAGCCACAGCAAGCAGAACAACATGTCCATGAGTAATGCCAATGAGTATGTTCAGGGTCTTTACGGTCAGCAGTATCCTGTCATGGCATCTGCTCTGATCATGCCTCCCACCATTCTTGCCCATGACAGCCGTACCTGGGTTCTGGATGATGTTCTTGCTCCTGCAACAGAATACCACTATGACTCTTATGGTTACGGTACCTATTATGACAAGACCCATGGTGACCTGCGAATGACCAATCCGCTCCTGACAAACAATCTGCTTGAGCGCAATACTCTGGTTGACAGGATTGTGGCTACCGGAACAGCTAAGATTGACCTTCTGGATATGATTGGATTCAAGAATGATAACCATAAACTGTCTTATAACCTGAATCTCTCATACAGCCGTACTTTTGCAAAGGACTTTACATTCGTTCCAGCTTTCATCCAGAGTACTACCAACTATCTGGACAAGAGCAACGAGACTCTCAATGAAGGTTACCGCTCATATACCGATGCCCTGATAGAGAATTTCCTGACATACGAAGGTACAATGGGGCGCCATCATCTGAATCTTGTGGCAGGTCAGACATTTGAGCGTGAAAAATACCATACTCTCACAGGACGTGGCAACAGCATGCCTGAGCCGTATTACCTTCAGGTTGGCAACGCAGCTACCCGCGATGCCGGTTCATATGAGAGCGAGCATGTGCTGGCTTCATATCTTGGCCGATTCACATACGATTATGACGGCAAGTACCTCCTTCAGGCAACTGTACGTCGTGACGGATCCAGCCGCCTTTCAAGTGAGGATCATTGGGACTGGTTCCCATCATTCTCAGCAGGATGGCGCATAGACCGTGAGAACTTCTTCAATGTGGAAAGCATTAATATGTTCAAGCTCCGTACCAGCTACGGTATCCTGGGTAATGAGAACATAGGCGAATATCAGTACATGGGTACAATGCCTCGCGGAAACTATACATACAGCTTTGGCGGAACAAAGGTTACCGGATCTGCCATCTCGGATTATGTGAACACCGCAATCCGTTGGGAGAAGAAAAAGACTTTCGATATAGGTCTGGATCTGGCGTTCTGGGAAAACAAGTTTGAAATCAATGCCGACTGGTATCACGCCATGTCCGAGGACCTGCTCTATGCAGTAGCCGTTCCGGCCGAGGCTGGTGCTACCAACACCACGGTTACAATGAACGCCGCTACCATGCTGAATACCGGCTTTGAGCTTGCAGCTACATACCGTAGCCACGAGAATGAGCTCAAATATGAGATATCGGCCAACATGACTCTTCCCAAGAATGAGGTCAAGAGCCTGGGTATGACCAATGAGCCGCGTACCGACGGTTACAGCCGTACCGAGGTGGGCAATGAGGTAGGCCGTTTCTACGGATATGTATATGAGGGTATATTCCAGAGTCAGGAGGAGATAGACAACCGTGTCAATGACTTGGGCAAACCCGTAGTGCAAAGCGGTGCAAAACCCGGCGATGTGGCATACAAGGATGTCAATAATGACGGAAAGATTACCAATGAGGACCAGGATTATCTGGGCTCGGGAATGGCTAAGATACAGTTTGGCCTGAATCTGAGGTTCGAATACAGGAACTTTGACCTCAATATCTCAACTTACGGAGCTGCCGGTCATAAGGTTCTTGACTATGTTGACATGGTGCTTCACAACTCATACGGAATCACCAACAAGAGCACGGACCTGCTGAACGCCTGGACTGCCGAAAACCACAGCGAGACTGTTCCTGCCGTTTCATACAAGACCGATGCCTCCATCACCAATGATATGTTCAGTTCACGCTTCCTGCAGAACGGAGCCTACTGGAAGATTGCCAACATTGAGTTGGGTTACAACTTCCCTGACGGCACTTTTGGAAAGACCATCAGTAACGCACGTGCATACGTATCGGCTCAGAACCTGGCCTCTTTGACCAAGTACAGAGGCTATAACGTTGACTTTGCCGGCGGAACTTTCACTCCGGGATTCAACTATTGCTCTTATCCCACTCCCATGTCATTCATGGCTGGTGTTCATTTCTCATTCTAATAACAGATATACCGTACTATTATGAAAAAGATAAATCTTATTATAGCAGCGGTTCTGGCTACCGGTATGGTTTCATGTACAGACCAGCTTGACGTGACCAATCCCAACAACCAGACCACATACGATTTCGGAAACACCGAGTCGGACCTTCAGGAGGCTCTGATAGCATGTTACAACAGAATCCGTCTGGAGGGTACATTTGCCCGTGTAGGTTACACTATGGATGCTGTACGTGGAGATGAAGTGTGGAATTCATCCCAGCAGTGGTATATTAATTATGATAACCTGAATTCAAACGGTCAGATTGATATAGGCGACCAGTGGATATGGCGTGACAACTATCATGTTGTAAACCGTTGCAACTTTGTGCTTTCCAAGGTAGGTTCGGCCAGAATGTCCGATAATACCCGTAACGAGATAAAGGGACAGGCTCTGTTCCTTAGGGCTCTGGCTTATTACGAGCTGGCTACATATTATCAGAATGTACCTCTTTATACGGATTATGCCGATTATTCATCTCTGGAGAGTATGTATGCATCAAACTCAAGCCAGGATGATGTGTTTGACCAGATTGAGGCCGACCTCAAGGAGGCCGTTGCCCTTCTGCCTACACGTGACAAGGGAGGTGAATGGGCTAAGGGCCGTGCTACCCGCGGATCGGCAGCCGGTTATTTGGCACGCGCTCTCATGTTCCGTCATAAATATGCCGAAGCATACGGATATTTAAAGGATATCATTAAGGGTGAATACGGAACCTATGGTCTTATGGCCGATTACGGTGACAACTTCAAGGAGGGACCTCAGTATGAGAACAACAAGGAGAGTCTCTTTGAGGTACAGTTCATGGATTATGGCACCGGCGGTACAGATGAGGAGTGGACTCCTGTCAACATCAGTTCCAATGCATCTCAGGGTCATGCCGTAGAGAGTAACTACGGGTCTCAGGCTCTGGGCAGTTGGGGTGACCTGGCCATGTCGCCGTGGCTTTACAACCTCTTTAAAGCCGAGCGTTGCACAGACAACACCCTGGATCCCCGTCTCTATTGGACAGCAGTCACATATGAGCCTGAGTACAGCGCATATACAGGCGCCATCACAGCAGCTTATCCCAATGGTGACCCGCGTTCAAATGTGGTTTATCAGAATGAGATTACAGCCACTCCTCTTTCAAACAACGGACAGGGTGGAATCTCGATTGCCAAGTTCACCAATGCCCGTAACAATATCTATTCTACCATCGTTACCGGTCTTCATTGCGGAATCAATCTCCGCCTGATGCGTTACAGCGACGTCCTGTTGCGTGCCGCAGAGTGTGAGAATGAGATCAACGGCCCCACACAGCAGGCTATTGACTACATCAATGAGGTACGTCGCCGTGTGGCTCTCAAGGACCTTAAGCTCTCTGATTTCAATACCAAGGATAAACTCTTTGAGCAGATTGCAAACGTGGAGCGTCCCAAGGAGTTCGGTTGCGAGAACGGGCGCGGCATTGACCTGATTCGTTGGGGATTCTTCTATGATTCAGACCGTCTGGCACAGATACGCCAGCACAGCGCATACATGCGTAACGGTACCGCTTCGACCGATGAGCTTACTCTTGAGACAGCCGATGACTACTCTCTGCGTTATTTTGAGCCGGGTCATGAGTATTTCCCCATATTCCAGAATACACTGGATGCCAACCCGAATCTTACCGGCAATTCAGCCAATAAGAATATAGATAACAGCGTGGAGTTCCTCCAGAAATGGACGGTACATCCGGTGAATGCCCAATGATATTATTGTTTGACGAAGACGGAGTGCGTTTAGGCGTATTCCGTCTTTTTTTCTAAATTCGCAGTTATGAAAATCAAATACACATTAATGTCAGGCCTGCTGCTAGCTGCATTGTGGGCATGTTCCGATCCAAGTGACGGCACCGGGATTCGTACATCGGATGGCAATACAAACCAGAATACAGACTACAAGGCTCCCGATTACGCTGATGACTATTCGGCAATCTCATCCTGGGACTACCATGTTCAGTGGAACCTAGCCAATGTTCATGACCCTTCGGTGGCATTCTATGAAGGTTACTACTATATGTACGGTACGGATGCTTCGTATGGTAATGAGCATCTCAAGGCAATCCGTGGCCGCCATTTCCAGGGCCGCCGTTCCAAGGATCTGGTCAACTGGTATTATGTGGCCGGACCATTCAACGACGCTCCGTCATGGGTGGCCGACTCGCTCAATTCCATCCGTCTGAGTATGGGACTCACTCCTATTGACGGTTCAGACATTCAGTATGGCTACTGGGCACCTGTGGTACGCCGTGTGAATGTAGGCGGCAAGGATGTGCTCAGAATGTACTACTGCATTGTGATTGACAATTACATCAAGAGCGGTAAGCCTACATCGGCCGCTTTTGACGGCAGCTGGAGTGAACGTGCCTTTATAGGTATGTGTGAGAGTACCGATCCTTATGGCGCAGTATGGGAGGACAAGGGATTCGTAACCTGCTCCTCATCGGACAAGGGTCGTGACGGTTGGACACGTGCCGATGCCGGCAATTGGGATGCCTATTTCTACTATAATGCCATAGACCCCACATATATAGTAACGCCTCAAGGCAAGCATTATCTTATACATGGTTCGTGGCACAGCGGGTTCGCCCTGCTGGAGATTGACGCCGAGAGCGGCAAACCCAAGGCTACCTTGGGTGATCCCTGGGCCGACAGTGCCGAAGAACTTACCGCCCGTTACGGACAACGCATAGGTACCCGTACAGCTGGTTCACGCTGGCAGGGCAGTGAGGCACCGGAGATTATCTACAAGGACGGTTACTATTACCTGTTTATGGCGTATGACGGCCTGGATGTTCCGTATAATACCCGTGTAGTGCGCAGTGAGAATATCGAGGGTCCGTATTATGATATTACCGGACGCAATTTCACCAACGGACGTGGAGACTGCTATCCCATAGTGACTCATCCCTACCGTTTTGAACAGGGATACGGTTGGGTAGGTATATCGCATTGCGGCATATTCCAAAAGGAGGGGACCGATGAATGGTTCTACTGCTCTCAGGGACGTCTTCCGGCAAACGTGGGCGGAAACCGTTTCAGCAACGCCATAATGATGGGCCATGTGCGACGTATAGTATGGTGTCCGGCATCGGCTTCCGAGCCAGACAACCTTTGGCCGATAGCTCTGCCGGAACGCTATGCGGCCGTGCCTGACAGCAAGATTACATCAAATGACCTGATTGGCACATGGGAGCATATCGGACTGGTATATAATTATGGGCAGCAGGATATGTCTCAGGATATCGTTCTTGGACCTGATGGGAACATAACCGGAGCCATTACAGGAAAGTGGAGTTACGATGAGGCGACCAAACGACTCACTCTGGGTAATGTAGTGGTATGCGTGGAACGTGAGCTGGACTGGGAGGCCAATCCCCGCCGTGAGACAATCGTTTATGCCGGTGTTGACAAGAATAATAAGGTTACCTACTGGGGAAAGAAAATTTGATGTTATTTTTGTACTCAGAAAGTAGCCTAACCAACAATATTCAATATGAAAAGAAAACTTATCCTGATGGCGGTATGCGCATCATTCATGTTTGGCGTAAACGCAGCCAAACCCGTCAAGGCACCTGCAGGCGGAAAGAAAATCAGTAATGAACTTATCGGTATCTTCTTTGAGGATATCAGCATGTCGGCCGATGGAGGTCTCTGCGCCGAACTCATCCAGAACGGATCGTTCGAGTTCAGTCCGTCCGAGCGTGACGGTTGGGGTCCCGGTACCGCATGGCGTTCAATCCGTCCCGGTCATTCGCTAGGTTACATTGAGCCCAGGCAGCAGGATCCCATACATCCCAACAATCCCAACTATATGCGTCTTAACATAGAGCGCGTAGGTATGTACTATGACTACAACGGTTGGACAGGTGTGGGTATCCAGAACGACGGATATGACGGAATACTGCTCAAGGGTGGTGATAAGTATGATTTCTCCGTATTCCTGCGCAACCCGGACGGAAAGGACAAGGAGGTTCGTGCCGTGCTGCTTGTTCAGGGCCGCGGATTCCGCGCTCAGCCTACCGTATTGGCCGATACAACCTTCACTGTTTCGGGCAAAGATTGGAAAAAATATGAATATACCCTGACCGCAGCCGAGGATTGCCCCAACGCATCACTGCAGTTGCTCTCACTCACCACCGGCGTGATGGATATCGATATGGTTTCTCTCTATCCGCAGGATACTTACAAGGGTCACGGACTGCGCAAGGACCTGGCTCAGGCGCTGGTTGATTTGAATCCCAAGTTCATGAGGTTCCCCGGCGGTTGCGTAGTACACGGCGGCGGTGACGGATTCTGGGATACATATCGTTGGAAGACTACTGTCGGCCCCAAGGAGACCCGTCGCGGCATCAAGAATACATGGGGTTACCATCAGAGCATGGAGATGGGATTCTTTGAGTATTTCCAGTTCTGCGAGGATGCAGGTATGGAGCCTCTGCCCATTCTGCCTTGCGGTGTAAGCTGTCAGGGTACCAACGGCGGTTGGAACATGCGCACACAGGCTCAGGATGCCGTTCCCATGGAGGATATGCAGGAGTGGGCCGATGAGGCTCTCGACCTGATTGAGTGGGCCAACGGTCCCGCTGATTCAAAGTGGGGTAAGGTTCGTGCCGATGCAGGTCATCCGGAGCCTTTCAACCTGAAGTATCTGGGTCTTGGAAACGAGGAGAAAATCACTCCCGAGTTTGAGGAGCGTTTCAAGTTCATATATGACCAGGTTCGCGCCAAGTATCCTGAGATTGTGATTGTAGGTACCGCAGGCCCCGGCTCACATCCCGGCAACGGTGACTATGAGGAGGGTTGGAAGTTTGCTACCGAACTTGAAGTACCCATTCTTGACGAGCACTACTATGAGCAGCGTAACTATTTCCTGACCAGCCGTCAGTATGACAACTATCCCCGTGACCGCAAGACCAAGGTTTACCTGGGCGAGTATGCCGCCAAGGATAAGAAACTTATCGATGCTCTTGCCGAGGGTCTCTACCTGCTGCATGTGGAGCGTAACGGTGATGTTGTGGTAATGACATCATATGCCCCGTTGTTTGCCCGCAAGAACACCAACAACTGGAATCCGGACCTGATCTATTTTGACAACGAGCGTCCGTTCCTTACGTGCAGCTATTACGTTCAGCAGATGTTCGGCCAGTCCAGCGGAGACTACTTCTATGGTGACTGCGTAAAGTTTGACCGTGCCGATGACAACCTGCTTGGCCAGTCCGTAGTTCTTGACACCCAGGCCCGCAAACTTTATCTCAAGGTTTGCAACGCCGGTGAGAACGCAGCCAAGGCTACAATTAACCTCTCTCGTTTCAGCGGATTCAAGAGTGTGACCAAGACCACGATTTCAGGCCAGCCTAACGATGAGAACGGTTTCGATGCACAGCCCATAGCTCCTGTAACAGAGGATGTAAAGCTCAAGAGCAAGACTACTCTTGATGTGGAGCCGTACTCCATCACCCTTTACACTATCAACCTGTAAAACAGATAACCATTGACTTGATAAAAAAAGAATGAGCCGGGCTTCACAGTCCGGCTCATTCATACTTTATAACCCTAAACTTATGAAAATCTTATATAAGTGCTTTATCTTGCTATTCTGTTGTTGAAGTATTCCATTGATACGCTGTTCATTGCAACCTCGTTCTGAGCGGTAACCAGGATCTCGCTGAACATATCGGTGTAGGCGTCCTTGATATCCTCAATCTTGGCTGTCTTCTTGTCATCGTTGTAGTCAGCGCGGCAAACAGTCTCGATCTCTGTGAGCATCTGCTGGTACATGGGGATGAACTGGAGGGCGTCAGCCTGGCTGAGTTCTGCAACTACGTCGGCTACTGTAGCCTCATTCTCGTTAACACTCTGTGCGTTTGCGTTGATTCCGAAGAAAAGTGCTGCAACGGCAGCGAAGAAAATCTTTTTCATAATTCTTATTTTTTTTGTTTTACTTATTTCTGTTTTGAACACGGAGACCGTGTTGGGCTTCGCCCGACCCCGCTTTCTTGCGGCGTTCGTAGTTAAGAGTCAAAAAACGGGAGAAGGTTAAGTGAGAAGTTAATTATTTATACTCCATTAACAAAAC
>Ga0265298_10002289_pt1 | contig 26889 bp, 26 predicted proteins | sample AusTroGonzalo_MG_3_FD_193486 | JGI IMG/M metagenome (GOLD analysis project Ga0265298, IMG submission 193486) | Bovine rumen microbial communities from tropical cattle in Woodstock, Queensland, Australia - Gonzalo_01 | ecosystem: Host-associated > Mammals > Digestive system > Stomach > Rumen ...
CGTTGCTCCGGTTGAGCGTCATGAGCGATTTGCGATCGGCCGTCACATAGTCGCCGGACGGTCCGTAGAGTATGACTTCCTGGCCCTGCAGAAGCGCCGCTGAGCGGAAATGGTTGATGCGTTCCACCTGTTTGGCATCCAGCGCTTCAGGGGAATAGACCGTAACAGCCAGCAGTGGCCCCTTCATCTGTTCAAGCGTAAAATCGACCTGAGCCATCTTCGTGGATCCGCCCACCTGCACCGTCTTGCTGTCAAGGTAGGTCCAGCTTTCATCCGGCAGCTGGTCGAGCGTGAATTCTTCGGTATGTCCATCCTTCGTATAGAGGAAGGTGGTCTCATAGCGCGCCTGGTTTTCCTGCGCGAGTTCGTCGAGGCTGTTGCCCACGCGATAGGCCGTGAAATCAACCTGCGGGATGGTGGCCAGGGCGCGGACTGACACACCCAGCGCCAGGACGGCGAAAATCCCAACGAAGGTCCATTCCAGCCAGGCTGGGGCCACGCGGGTGGCCCGTTTACGGCCCAGGAAAATGAAGATGGCCAGGGCCAGCAGCACCACGTTCTTCAGGAAAGTCTGGGTGTTGGTCAGATGGATGGCTTCGCCAAAGCAGCCGCAATCGCTGATGGGGTTGAAAAGCATCAGGTAGAGTGTCAGCAGCGTAAAGCCCGCTGTCAGGATGAGCGTCACCCAGGCGATGATGCGGATGCGCAGGCCGCCCAGAATACAAATACCGATGGTAAACTCGGTGACCGCCAAGGCCATGCCCAACCCGATGGCAGCGGGTTCAAGCGCGCCCATGTGCATGAAGTCGAGGTACTCTTTGACGATGAGTCCAGTGCCCACCGGATCCACCAGTTTGAGCGCGCCCGAGACGATGAAGGTCAGGGCGAAAAGGATCCGGAAAAGAGCGAGCAGGAATCTCATAGACAGGCGTCGATTTCGTGACGGATACGGCGGAAAATATCGGCTGCGGGCAGCATGTTGCCGGCAGGATCGCTGCAATCGATACGGATGAACTGCGGATCGCGGCGGCACTCGTCGAGATAGTGTTCACGAACTTTCACCTGAAAGCGGATGTCAGCCTCATGAATATCGGATTTCCCCTCCAGATAGGCCCGGTCGCCACCCTTGCGGTTGAGCTTGAGCTTGGCATCCACAAAGGAGATGGGCACGTCGAGGAAGAGGTTGAGCGTCGGGCGGGGAATGTCGTTGTGCTGGTATTCGAGTGCGAAGATCCAATCGCGCAGGCCAGCGGCTTCCGTCTCATCGGGAATCTTGGCACACTGGAAGGCGATGTTGGAATAGACGTAACGGTCGAGAATCACTACGCGTCCTTCCTCCATCCAACTGCGGATCTCGGCGGCGGCGGTGCGGCGGTCTTCGGCGAAAAGCAGGGCCACCAGCTGCGGATGCACCTGATCGATGGCACCGAAATCACCCCGCAGGAACTTGGCGATGAGTTCGCCGTACACGGGCGCCGCGTAGCGCGGGAAGTGGAGATACTCCACCTTTCTGCCCTGCGAAGTGAAGTAGGATGTCACCATCTTGAGTTGCGTCGATTTGCCGGCGCCGTCCAAACCTTCGAGAACGATCAGCATAAAGTATTATCTTTGCAATACAATCTGTAAAGATACGAAAAGATGAGCATCGGACAAACGAAAATCATGGGAATCATCAACCTCAACGAGGACTCTTTCTTCGCACCTTCGCGGGCAGCGTCGACCTACGCTTTCCGCCGGCGGGCCGACGCGCTGCTGGACGCGGGCGCCGACATCCTCGACCTGGGGCCGATGTCTTCCCGTCCGGGAGCCACGCTAATCGACGCGGACGAAGAATGGTCACGTTTGGAGCCCATCGTCGAGACGGTGGCACGCCACTATCCGGACGTCACCTTCTCGATCGACACCTTTCGGGCCTCCGTGGTGGTGATGGCCTATCAGGTGATGGGACGTTTCTGGATCAATGACATTTCTTCGGGAGAATGGGACGAAGCCATGCTTCCCGTGGCCGGCCGGCTCGGCCTGCGCTACGTCGCGATGCACCACCAGGGCGATTTCGCGACGATGCACCAGTCATACCAATACGATGACGTAGTCGCCAGTGTCAAGCAGTATTTCCGCGATTTCTCGGTCCGTGCCAAAGAGGCGGGTGTCTCCGACTGGATCCTCGACCCCGGTTTCGGCTTTTCGAAAAGCAACGAAGACAACCAGACCCTCTTCGACCGGCTTGACGAACTCAAGTCGTTCCGCCGGCCGCTGCTCGTCGGTGTGTCCCGCAAACGTTTCATCTGGCAGACCCGCGGCCTGACGCCCGACACATGCGGCGACTTCGTGCGCGAATACGAAGCCCGCGCCGCCGCCATGGGCGCAGACATCATCCGCACCCATCTGTAGCGCCGCCGTTAAAAGCATCCGCTGGAGTCTAACAAACTGTGGTTGAGCCGTTAACACAAACAAGCCCTCCCCTTGCAGGGGGAGGGCAATTTTGCATAAATCATTAAGAATCAATCAGAAATCCTCCAGCTGGCCAATTACAGCGTCCGGTATTTCTTGCCGTACTGGAGCTGCTGCTGGAGGAAATCGTCGCCGTAGACTACCTTGTAGTCGACGACTTTGCCGTCCTTGACCACCGGCACGATGTCGGGGTTGATAAAGCCGCGGTAGGGCTTCAGGCCGAGGCTAGCGTAGCGTTTGAGCACTTCCTTGTGCAGTTCGGGATCGATATTGACGGCGTAGTTCAGGACGAGGGCTTTGCCGGCTTCGTAGTCGCCTTCCGACTTGATGCGCTGGATCTCGGCAAGGAGTTCGCCGAAGAGGCCGCGGAGCTTCTCGAAATCGTTGACCACGAAATAGGTCTTGCCATCCCGCACCTTCTTTTCGATCACATTGTCTGCCTGCCCGTGCTCATAGCACCAGTCGGCGATGAGCTTGCGGTTCTGCATGTGAGCTTCGGTGTTCTGTTTCCCCAGCTCCACACGGCTGAACTGCGTCATGATGCCGTTGCGGATGTAACTCATGTACGAGGCTTTGTAAGCTTCGGGACTGTCGAGCAGGCCCAACTCCACCAATTTCGGATCGGCCATGTAGTAGAGGCCGAAGAGGTCGGCGCGGGCTTCTTCCAGCGTGGAGGTAAACTCCTTCAGCGCATTGGCCGGCGTGCCGGGCAGCAACTGGCCGGAGCCGTGACCGAGGCACTCGTGCAGGTCGGTATGCAGGTTGTCGGTGACATTGCCGTATTGCTTGCAGAGGTCGATCTCGGCCTGGTCCCAGGCGAATTCTGAGAGGACGCTCTTCGGACGCTGCTCCGATGCGAGGGCATAGGCATCCGTGATGTTGGCGATGGTTACGGACTTGGAACCGTGTTCCTTGCGGATCCAGTCGGCGTTCGGCAGGTTGATGCCGATGGCCGTAGCGGGATAGTTGTCACCAGCGATGACGGCGACATTGATGACCTTGGCCGAGACCCCTTTCACCTCTTTCTTCTTGAAACGAGGGTCGATCGGGGAGTGGTCCTCGAACCATTGGGCGTTGCCGCTGATGAGTTCGGTCCGCTTCGAAGCCTCGCGGTCGCGGAAATTGACGATGCCTTCCCACGATGCCTTGCGGCCGAGCGGATCGTCGTAGTCCTCGATGAAGCCGTTCACGAAGTCGACGTCGCTCTGTGTGTCGCCGACCCAGGTGATGTTGTACTGGTCCCACATCCGCAGGTCACCGGTGCGGTAGTATGCCACCAGTTCGTCGATGTATTTCTTCTGGATATCATTCTCAGCCACTTCGCGGGCAGCTTCCAGGTGCTCGATAATGGTCTCGATGGCCGGCCCGTAGAGGCCGTCGGCCCGCCAGGGCAGTTCGACGATCTTGCCGTCTTCCTTCACCAGCTTGCTGTTGAGGCCGTAGCTGATGGGGTGCGGATCGTTCGGGTCTTCCATCTTCGCATAGAAGTCATTGACTTCCTGGGCCGTGACGCCGTCATAGAAATTGATGGCGGAAGCCTGCACGAGGTCCTTGTCCGTGCCCTGATACTGCTGGGTCGGATAGAGGTCCGGGTTGAAGATCACTTCGAGGAGATCGGCCGTCCGTTCCGGGTCGGCGCCCATGGCCTGAGCCAGCGATGCGAAATAGTCGCGGCTGCAGCCGGGAAGGATCTTGTCGTTGGCATAGTGGTGATGGATGCCGTTGCTGAAGAAAACGCGCTTGGCATAGACCAGGAAGGCGTCCCATTCCTGGCCCTTCCGCTGGCCGTCATACTTCTCGAGAATGTTCTCAAGCAGATGGCGGATTTCCAGGTTGTAGGCGAAGTTCTGGTCCCAGGTGATGTCGCGACCCGACTTGGCCGCTTCGCACAGATGATAGATGTATTCCTTCTGCTGAAGGGTGAGGTCTTCCCAGCCGGGAACCTGGTAGCGGAGCACTTCGATGTCCGCGAATTCGTCAATGGAATACTTGAACTGGGGGTCTCCGGTCTTCGATCCGCAGGATGTCAGCACCAGGCCCAGTCCGCTCGCAATGATCATGGCTTTGATAAGTCTCATATTAATGTAGATAATATTGTGCTTGGCACGGTTTTGCTTGACAAAGATAGGGATTTTTCGTAGTATTGTAATTTGTTCTGAGGAATTGAGCTGCTGATATGAAACGTATGATCCTCCTGTTGTGCGCGTTGCTGTGCCTGACGGCCTGCGACCGTGACGAGCGCCTGGCCAAGGATCGCCAGATGCTGCTGGTGTATTTTGCCGGTAACAACTCTCTCGCGGCGGAAGGCGCCAGCGATTACAACTGCATCAAGCAGAACTGGCTTCCGACCACCCGTGGCAGCGAGAAAGTGATACTGGTCTTTCACCATTTCAAGGATGAAACGCCGGCACTGGTACGCCTGTCCAAGGACCGCCGCGGAAACACGGTGGAAGACATCATCAAGGAATACCCGTTCGATACCCATTCCGCCGACGCCAAGACGCTTGAAACCGTCCTGGCCGACGCCGAGGCAGCCTGGCCGTCCGCTCACCACGGCATCGTGCTCTGGTCGCATGGCAGCGGCTTCCTGCCGCCCGGCTATTATGTCAACCCCCAGGAACGCGCTAAAGGCGATCCTGTATCGGAGGAGGCTGACCCCTATGCATTTCTGGTCAAAGCGGGGAACGACGGCCTCAAGAGTTTCGCCCAGGACGAGGATGACAATGTCGAGATGGACCTGATTGACTTGCGCAAAGCCCTTTCCCGTTACCATTTTGACTATATCGCTTTCGACTGCTGCCTGATGGCCAATGTGGAATTGGCCTATGAACTGCGCAATACCTGCGACTATCTGATCTTTTCGCCTACGGAGATCATGTCCGACGGCTTCCCCTACGAAGTGATGGTCCAGACCATTTTCAGCCAGCAGCCCGAAGCCGCCATGCGCAGCATCGCCCAAAGCTACATGGCCCACTACCGCTCCTTCTCCGGCGTATATGCCTCCGCCACCATCAGCGTGGTCCGCACCGCAGGCATGCAGGCGCTGGCCAATGCCTGCCAGACGGTCTTCCGCAACCACCAGGCCCAGATCCTCATGCTAGACCGGAGCCGCGTCCAGCCCTATTTCCGCTACAACAAGCACTGGTTCTATGACATCGACGACTTTGTGCAGCAAGTGGCTGACGACAGCGAGTACCAGACTTTCAACCGGGCGCTCAACCAGGCCGTCATCTACCGGGACGCCACCGATTACTTCATCGACCTGGCGATTACACACTATTCGGGCCTCAGCATCTACATACCAAGGCCCGAATACACAGTGCTCAACAATTACTACAAGACCCTTGCCTGGAACCAGGCGACAGGGCTTGTGCAGTAATTCCGATTATTTCTTGAAATAGCGGTTGTAGAGGCCCTCGAAGCCTTTGCCGTGGCGGGCTTCATCTTTGGCCATCTCGTGGACGGAATCGTGGATGGCGTCGTAGCCCAGCTGTTTGGCGCGGGTGGCGATGGCCTTCTTACCTTCGCAGGCGCCGGCTTCGGCTTCCATGCGCTTCTTCAGGTTGGTCTTGGTGTCCCATACCACTTCGCCAAGCATCTCAGCGATGCGGGCGGCATGGTCGGCCTCTTCAAAGGCATAGCGACGAAACGCCTCGGCTACCTCGGGATAGCCCTCGCGGTCGGCCTGGCGGCTCATGGCCAGGTACATGCCGACCTCCGAGCATTCACCGCGGAAGTGATCCTGCAGTCCTTGCCAAACTTCCGGGTCACAGCCTTTAGCTACGCCGATCACGTGCTCGTCCACGAAGACCAGTCCGCCTTCGCTCTCGGCCACTTCATTGAATTTCTCTTTCGGGGCCTTGCAGATAGGGCATTTCTCAGGGGCCTCAGGGCCTTCGTGTACGTAACCGCACACGGTGCAGATCCATTTCTTTTTCATACTGTTGTGTTTTTGAATATTTTTAATTTAGAATTTTTATAATCTATCACAAATATATGCAATTAATTGGTATCCACAAAAAAAAAACATATCTTTGCGGTCCGCTGAAAAAGGGAAACCTTTTGGTGCAATGGGAGCCGGACCCGATCCGGCTTGAGTAACACATTTTAAAACAAAGAAAATGAAACATTTCGAACTCAAAGGTAAGAAGAGAATTACCGGCAAGAAAGCTGACGTCAAGAGCGTCCGCAAAGAAGACCGCGTTCCTTGCGTCATCTACGGCGCGGGCGTAGAGAATGTCTCTTTCTCGGTTGATGAGAAGGAACTCAAGGGTCTCACCCACACTCCGTACTCCCACATCGTGGATCTCGACATCGAAGGCATCAAGCATCAGGCTGTGCTCAAGGCGATCCAGTATCACCCTGTGACCGACCGTGCCCTGCACGTGGACTTCCTTGCCCTCGACCCGAAGAAGCCCGTCACCATCGACGTGCCCATCAAGATCACCGGTAACTCCATCGGTGTCCGCCAGGGTGGCAAGCTCAATGTTCCGACCCGCAAGCTCAAGGTCTGCGGCCAGATCGAGAACCTCCCCGACGAACTTCCTGTCGACATCACCAACCTCGGCCTGGGCAAACAGATCAACGCTGCCGACCTCAAGTACGACGGCTTCCAGATCGTTTCGCCGAAGGGTACGCTGGTCTGCGCTGTCCGTGCAACCCGCAACTCCAACGCTGCCGCTGCCGAGACGCCGGCTGCTGAATAGTCTCTTCCCCTATGAACTATCTTGTGGTCGGACTGGGCAACATCGGCGAGGAATACGCCGCCACCCGCCACAACATGGGATTTATGGTATTGGATGCCTGGGCTCAGGCATCCAATGCTATTTTTACGACGGGCCGTTACGGGGCCACTGCCGAAATATCATTCAAAGGCCGCAAATTCACCCTGCTGAAGCCTTCCACCTACATGAACCTCAGTGGCAAGGCCGTCCGCTACTGGCTGCAGAAGACCAAGATTCCGCAGGAAAACCTGTTGGTGGTGGTCGATGACTTTGCCATCCCCTTCGGCACGCTACGTCTGCGCAAGCGCGGCTCCGCTGGCGGACACAACGGCCTCAAGAGCATTGACTACGAACTGGTGAGCGATGACTACGCCCGCCTGCGCATCGGTACGGGCAACGGAGGTTTCGCCGAGGGCCACCAGATAGATTTTGTGCTGGGAGAACTGCTTCTTGAAGAAAAACGCGCCCTGCCTGAAGTGCTGGAGCGCGCTGTAGCAGCCATCAAATGCTATGCTACTGAAGGCATCGACCGGGCCATGACGCAATTCAATCGCAGTAAGCCCGCCGAGCCGGATTCTCCGGCTCAATCTTCGCCTTCTCCCTCAAAGAAAGAATCGTAGAGCGATTCCATGTCGCGGCGTTCCTTCTTCGTCGGACGGCCGGTACCCCGGTCACGACGGATGAAGAAGGTTTCCACCGGTGCGTGCAGTTTGTCAAGCTCGCTCTGCGGCGTAAGGTTCTCGGCAAAACGCGGCACATCCTTCGCGCCTACGCGCTTCTCGAGCGGTGCCAATACTTTGTAGGTATAAAGGATAGGACCTTTGCGGACAGTAATCACATCGCCTGCCTTTACTTCGCGTGCCGGTTTGACATCGGCACCGCCCACAGTCACCTTGCTGCCCTTGCAGGCATCGGTGGCGTCGGTGCGGGTCTTGTAGACTCGGATGGCCCAGAGAAATTTATCGATTCTGACAGCGTCCATGGCAAAAAAGGGCCGCTCTAATGGCGGCCCCTTTTATTCAGAAAGTGGGAAAACTATTTGGCAGCTTCCACGGAAACTTTTCTGAACTCTTTCATCATTTTCGTGATTTCCAGCGCGTTCTTGCGAGCACGGGTACCGGCTGCTTTGTTGCCCTTGGTCACCTGCAGGTTGGCGTTGGTCTGGAATGCTGCGATCTCAGCATTGATTTTTTCGAGGAGTTCTTTCATGGCGGTTTTAGAATTAATTATTAATAGAAATAGGTATGAAATATCTCTCTAATTAACTGGTTACGAAGATATAAAGAAATAATTGACTATGCAAATCTTTATTTAAAAAGAATGAAAAGTCCTAAAACTATTCCGAAAAATCCTGTTTTTTGACAACATAGCGACCATATCCGGGCTCATCCTCTTCCAAACGCATCCTGACGCCCTTCCGTCCAGCCGCCTTGGTGCGGACATCTTTCACGTCCGGATAGCTGCCCGTGGCGATACGGGTCAAGCAGGCATTGATGAGGTCTTCATTCGCGCCGAAATCATGATATACGTCGTCGGGACGGGCGTTGTTCGGCGTAAAGCCCGCGTCGGGAATCGGCTCGAGACTGCCGTTCATGTTATAGAAGCAGATGGGCAGGAACACCCATTTCAGCCGTGAGTAATCATCCGCGTAAAAGCGGTCGTAGTCGCTGTCGCTGCCAGGGTAGATGAATACATACATACCGTTGGGCTTGCCGTAGGTCTGGCCGCCCACCATCTGCAACTTGTCCCCATAGAACGGCCGCAAGCCATTCATCACCATTTCGCTGGCCGAGGCCGAACCGTTGCCGGTGATGAAATAGATGGCGTCCAGGTCAAGGCGGTTCGGGTAGACCTTGTCCCAGACCGCACGGCTTTCAGCGTCGTCAGGTCGAGTGGACGAAATGATGGAATAGGTATTCTTTTCATCGCTGTACGAAGCGCTTAGTGATTGCAGGTAGTTGTTGTGGTGCCTGATCACGTAAGGCTTTCCTTCGGCCGACTTCGGAGCCAGGTAGTCGATCAGGCGCTGGCTGGCGCGAGAGTCGCCGCCGCCGTTGTAGCGCAGATCGATGATGGCTTTCTTCACGCCGGCGTCGTGCAGCATTTTCATGGCACTGTCGATGTCATCGAGGAAATTGGCCAGGAACGAGAGATAGTGGAAATAACCCACAGGTTCCGTGAGGCCCGGAACGTCGCCAGGCTGGAAGATATGGGCAATTAGCCCCGGGCTCGTGGCCAGCGAAGCGGCTTTCGCGGCGGTAAAGGTCGTGTCGACGCCGTTCGTCAGCCGGAATGTGAAGGTCTGCGGCGTTTTGCCGTAATTATTGTTGAAATAATCCAGGTCTTCCTGGCTGTCGATGGACGAGATGTTATAGCCGTTGATGTGGGTCAGCCATGCGCCGCGGGTTACGCCGAATTCCTCCAGGGGCGAGCCCGGATAGATGTAGCGGACGCGGATACCATAGTCGCCGAAATCAACCGGCTGGGCGAGGCTGACGCCCCATGTTCCGGTATACACGCCAGTCTCACTGGAAACGTAGTATTCCTTGTCGCACATCCAGCTCCAATGGTCCCGGCTGTCGAGCAACAGATCGAAGAAATCGTAGATCTCGTAATTATAGGGTTTGTAGCCGGCATTGCGGCTCTTCACCTCTGCCTGCCAGTAATAGAACACATCCATGTACTCCTTGCGCAGGAAGTCCTTGGCCTTGTAATCGGGGTCGGCGGCAATCTTCTCGGCCTCTTCATCCTTGACGGGCGGATCGTCCGTACCGGGGCAGCCCTGCAGGACCGTGAGCAGCGGAAACAGGGCCAGGAACAGCCAGATTCGGGAGGAAATATGCGCTTTCATTTTCGTATTCTTTTCATTATCTTTGCAAAGATAACGTTTTTCTGATGAATTCGGCCGCCATTCTCATCGAAAAAGTGTCGTCAGCCATCTGGGGATGGCCGATGATCATCCTTCTCCTGGGCACCCATATTTTCATGACCATCCGCCTCCGCTTCCCCCAGTTGCGGGTCGGCAAGGCCATCAAACTCTCCGTGACCAAGGACGCGAATTCCCACGGTGACGTCAGTCAGTTCGCCGCGCTGGCCACGGCCCTGGCGGCCACCATCGGCACCGGCAACATCGTCGGCGTGGCGACAGCCGTGGCGCTGGGCGGCCCCGGCGCCGTGTTCTGGTGCTGGATCACAGGCGTTTTCGGCATGGCCACCAAATACTCGGAAGGCCTGCTGGCGGTCAAATACCGCGTGAAGACGCAGGACGGGCGCATGCTCGGCGGGCCTATGTTCGCGCTGGAGCGCGGCCTGCACGCCAAGTGGCTGGCGGTTCTCTTCGCCGTCTTCACGGCCATCGCCGCCTTCGGCATCGGCAACACCGTGCAGGCCAATTCCATCTCCCTGTTGCTCAACCAGACTTACGGACTGTCGCAGACCGTGGTGGGCATCGTCCTCACCTTGCTGGTGCTGCTGGTCATCGTTTTCGGCGTCAAGGGCATTTCCCGGGTCTGCTCCGCGCTGGTGCCTGTCATGGCCCTGTTCTACGTGCTGGGCTGCTTCGTGATCCTCGGCCTCAACTGGTCGTACCTGGGCGAAAGCATCCGCCTCATCGTCGATTCCGCCTTCAGCGCCCGCGCTGCCGGCGGCGGCTTCATCGGCACCACCGTGCTGATGGCCTGCCGTTTCGGTATCGCCCGCGGCCTCTTCTCCAACGAATCGGGCCTCGGCTCCGCGCCCATCGTGGCCGCCGCTGCCCAAACCCGCAATCCGGTGCGCCAGGCGCTCGTTTCCTCCACCGGCACGTTCTGGGATACCGTGGTGGTCTGCGCGCTTACCGGCCTGGTGCTGGTCAGCAGCATCGTGGCCCATCCGGACATCGACTGCACGCAAGGCGCCGCGCTCACCAAGGCCGCTTTCGACAAACTGCCCCATATCGGGCCGCTGATCCTCTCCGTGGGTATCGTCACCTTCGCTTTCTCTACCATTCTGGGCTGGTCGTACTACGGCGAGCGTGCCGTGGAGTACCTGACGGGCCGCCACTTCAAGGCAGGCCGCATCGTGGTCGCCATTTATCGCGCACTGTTCATCGCGGCCGTGTTCGTCGGCTCCGTGCTGAGCCTGTCGGTGGTCTGGAATCTGGCGGACATCGCCAACGCGTTGATGGCCATCCCGAACCTGATCGCCATCCTGCTGCTGAGCGGCGTGATTGTCCAGGAGACGAGGCAGTACCTTTGGAACAAGCGCCTCGACAAAGACAGCGAGGAAGAACCTCCTACTTTATAACGTAAACGTCTTCTCCGTCCTGGAGATAGAAATACTCTTCGCGAGCGAATTTCTCGAGCGAGTCGCGCTGCGACTTGAGCTGCTCGAGCTTGCGCTCCATCTGGGAGATTTCCCGCTCATAGAATTCAATCTGCTGCCGCTGGCTCCGGAGGGTGCGGCGGGCGCGCAGCATCTGCCCCACGTTGTTGGTGTCGAAAAAGCAGATCCACACCACGAAAATGAAACCCACGATGAAATACTTGTTCAGCAGCACTTTCCCCAGGGGACGCTGCCTGAACCAGCGGTATCGGGCTTTGATTTTGGTGAAGAACGACATGGTCGCAGATGTTTTCACAAAAATAATGTATAATCGGGGATCTTCCTAATTTTTCGTCAGCAAGATATCCTCTCCTCCGTCAAACAGTGACACCATCAATGCCGTCCCTTCATAGCCAACGCCAACGGGCGTGGAACGACCCCTTGTCTAGAGAGGGGCGTTCCACGCTGAGCGCAGTCAGATGTGCTATTTCTTTGTCTTCTGTGTCACAAATTGTCGAATCCCCGCCGTCTTTATTATCTTTGTAAGAAAAAGACCCTCCATGCTGACTTTCCTCGTTTCTTTGCTGGCGGTAATGCTGCAGGTACAACACCGGCAGGTGCCGGTGTTGCTCGACCAGGATGTTGCCGTGGCGGTTGTCCGCATGGTCGACGGAGCGGACACTTCTGCCATCGAAGCGTTGCCCGCATTGTCCTGCAAGGTATGCGGTCTGCCGCGCAAGGCGCTTGTCCGGAGTTTCGTGCGCGATTCGCTGCTGTTTGTGCATATTGACAGCCGTTATGTGCGCGACCTGAGCAAACCGTTCCTGCTCAAACTGAAAGCGCGGGGCTGCCGGATCGAGGAGTCCGGAGAACGGAAACACCGGCTGGCGCGTGCCGTCCGGACCGGCGGCGATGACAATGTGGCTGCCTATCGGATCCCGGGGCTGGTGACCACGCGCAGCGGCGCACTGGTAGCAGTCTACGACATCCGGCATACTAGCGCGCGTGACCTGCAAGGCGACATCGAGATCGGCGTGAGCCGTTCGACGGATGGCGGGTTGCACTGGGAACCGATGCGGATTGCGATGACGATGGGCGAATACGGCGGACTGCAGCGTGCCGAGAACGGCGTGGGCGACCCCTGCATCCTGCTCGACGAGACGACGGGTGATTTGCTGATCTTTGCAGCATGGGTACACGGCAAGGGAGGCAAGACGGCTTGGTGGAGCGCCGGTGACGGCTTTGAACCGGCCGATACGCCGCAGTTGCTGATGGCCCGTTCCCAGGATGAAGGCCGAAGCTGGTCGACGCCGGTCAACCTGACGCGGCAAGTCAAGCAGCCGCAGTGGCTGTTCACCTTTCAGGCACCAGGCCGCGGCATCACGTTGGCCGACGGAACGCTTATGGTTCCCTTTCAACATCAGGAGCCGGACCGGACGCCGGAGGCCGGCATCATGTACAGCCGCGACCATGGCCGGACCTGGCAGGTCTCCACATCGGCCAAGACCAATACAACGGAATCGCAGGTGGCTGAGATCGGACCCGGACGGTTGCTGCTCAGCATCCGCGACAACCGCGGCACGGGACGAGCGATGTATGAGACGCGAAACATGGGCAGGACATGGACGCCGCATGTCGCTGACGGACAGTTGCCCGATCCGGTCTGCATGGCATCGTTGCTGCACGTGCCGGAAAGAGAAAACAGTCTGGGACGCGACATACTTCTGTTTGCCAATCCGGCAGACCCGAAGGAGCGCTGCAACATGACGCTCCGCATCAGCTATGACGGCGGCGTTACCTGGCCAGGAGCCATTCTCCTCGACGAAGGCGAAGGCTGGGGCTACTCCTGCCTCACGATGATCGATCCCGCCACCGTCGGCATCCTCTACGAAAGCTCCCAGGCCCACATCACCTTTCAGGCGATCGCGCTAACCAATTTCTAACCTCACCCATCCGATCATCGCGCCTGTTCGCCAATCTGTGACACCCCTAACGCCTTTTCATTACGGTCTCCGCTGATAAGCGTGGAACGACCCCCTGAGTTGAGGGGGTCGTTCCACGTATTGCCTGGCCTGATACAACAGATCGCGACCGTTGGTGTCATAGAATGGCGGACAACAGTCGGATGCCGTCGTCGCGCTAAGGCGCATCCGGCTCCGGACCGTCGTAAACGTCGTCTTTCGGCGGTTGGGGAAGATGGACTTGCAGCAGGTGGGCGCCACCGGCTGCAGGGGTGAGTGTCACCGTATCGAGAGACGCAGGGACGAGCAGGACCTCGCCGGCCGGGAGTGTCGTATGGCTTTCACCGGCATCGACCGCCACCGATCCCTTCAGGCAGATAAGAACCACGCAGCTCTTGAACGGCTCCATCGAGACCTTGGCGGGCGTAGTCAGCGCGAGGCTTGTGATGACGAAATGCGGATCCTCCACGAGGACGCGCACGCTTTCACCCTTCTCGACGGCCTTCACGGGATCCGTTTCCAGATGGCAGCTGCAGGCAGCTTCGTCGTATTGCTTGTAGTCGATGCAGTCGAGCGCTTCATCCAGGTGCATCTCCCGGCGGGTGGCAGGGTTGAATTCCCGGCCCCAGTCATACAGGCGGAAAGTCATGTCGGAGGCTTCCTGGATCTCGGCGATCTTGAGGCCGCCACCGGCTGCATGCACCGTTCCGGTCGGAATGAAGAAGCAGTCGCCCGGCTGGGGCGTATAGACGTTCAGCAGCTGGTCGGCCCGGCCTTCCTGGCAGGCTTTGTAAAGCGTTCCGGCATCGGTGTCTTCCTTGAAGCCCATCCAGATACGGGCATCCGGCTCCGCTTCCACGACATACCAGAATTCGGTTTTGCCGAATTCTCCGAAGCGGTCGGCGGCCACCGTGTCGTCGGGATGGACCTGCACCGACAGGCGGTCTTTTACGATCAGGCGCTTGATCAGCAAGGGGAAATAGAGATTATGCCAGTCGAAGATCTCGTCGCCGACCAGGTCGCCCAAATAGGTTTCCAGGATGTCTGGGAGGTCGTTGTCGGCCAGGAAGCCTTCCGAGACCACGGACGGCGTGTCTTCGAAGCCGCACAGGTCCCAGTACTCTCCGCCCCAGGCCTTAGGCATCCACTGGGGGTTGAATTTGAGGGGATACAGTTTTTTCATGCAGGATATAGATGGTGACGACTGCCACGACCACGCAAGCGGCGTAGACGAGCCAATAGGTTGTTGCCGGCAGGATGTCGATCCAGCCTGCATCAACGGGCAGGTCGGGCCAGACACGAGAGATGACCGTAGAGATCGAATTGTTCAGGAAATGCAGGAAGATGGTGGCCCACAAGCAATGCGACCGCCAGTAGACCCAGCCCAGGAAGAGGCCGATCAGGAAGGCCGGGATGGACTGCCATGGGTTGAGGTGCATGAAGGCGAAGAGGAAGGCCGACCAGGCAATGGCCTTGACCGGACCTTTCCGCTGCAACATGCCGCGCAGCATCATGCCGCGGCAGAGGAATTCCTCCATCAGCGGCGCCAGGATACAGGTCGCCAGGATCATGTCCCAAAGAGCCGAGTTGACGAAGACCTCTTCGAAGAGACCCTTGACCCAGTCGGGCATCGGAATCCAGTTCGTAGTAGGTTCGATGATCACCGAAAGCGTCAGCATCGCCACGCTGATCAGCACGAAGAAAAGCACGGGATGCAGTTTTCCGAAATGCGGAGCGTTAATCTTGAGCGGCGAAACGCCGGCCATCCGGCCCTGCTGACCCCGCCACCAGCACCAGGCGATCGGAATCATCATCATCAGAAAATAGCCGGCGGAATGGGACAGGTAACTTGCAGCGACGCTCATAATCACGCTGCCCACCACCGTCAGCAGCACCAGCCACCACGATTCGCCAAGACCAGGCTTGTAATAGTGAAACTTTTGAAACATCGCTCAAAAATACGCAATATTTCGACACACCCCCACCATATTTTGCTTTTTTGCGGCTGTATTTTTGGAATCCGTCATTATCTTTGCACCAACGAAAGATTGAGGCGAGAGAACCATGTCGTACAAATCCTTTTACCATCTGACCGGTGACGGCGCTGTCATCAAAGAATTCATCCTTTCTGAAGCGGATGAGCGGGCGGCTTTCAACCTGACCGGCGTATGTGCCTTTCATTCCGGTGTCACGGTCGTGGCTTTCGGCCATGAGGATACGCACCCGCATACCCTGCTGCACGGTACCCGTGAAGCCTGCATGGAATACAAATATCTATTTGAGAGCAGTTATCTGCATCACGCCGTGCGGAAGCGAAAGGCTCCGGTTCAATTGACTCTGGACTTGGACCTTCTGGACATCAAAGATGAGAACCATCTGATGAATGTCGGCACCTATACCGTCATTCAGGCTTCCAAAGACGGGAAACGAATCATGCCATACGATGACCGGAGGGGAACAGGATCGATGTATTTTCGTTCCCATGGGCATATTCCCATCTGGTGTTTCGACACGGACGGTACCTTCCACCAACCTGTGCGAGCCGACCAGATCGGCGCACGTAATTTACGGGCGGTCTGTTTTTCCAGAATGAGCATACCCGGCGACTGGCTGATCTGCAACGGATATATCCTGCCGGACAACTACGTCGATGTAGCCATGTTTGAAAGCATCTACCGGACAGCCAATTGCTTTCGGACCTTCATGGGCAGCAGCCGGGCACAACAGCAAGCGACCAAGGAACAACTTGCAGCCGCCAGAGGTGTTGTCTACGAAGATCCCGAAGCGCGAAACATCTGCGGCAACCGCTGCGCGTTGATGTTTGGCTTCCGCGACATCCGTCGTCTGACCGGGCAACAGCGGATCCAGCTGGCGCAGCAACTCTGGCGGCAATATCGCCTCTCGCGAAGACAACTTGCCCTGCTCGTCCGCCTCCCCTACGAGGAAATCTGCAAATATACCTGATAATCGAGGCCCCGTCCACCAATCTGTGACACCACCTTTGCAGTCTGTATGCAGCATTCTTCACTGAGCGTGGAACGACCCCCTGTACCGATGGGGTCGTTCCACGCTTTGCGACGCTGGCAGTAGCATAACCGCATCACAGGTGTCACAGATTGGCGGACAAGTGATGGGCGTCCGGAGCGTTCCTTATTTCTTGACGAATTCGACGCGGCGGTTCTTGGCGCGGCCTTCGTCGGTACCGTTGTCGGCGATGGGTTCACGAGAGCCCTTGCCGACAGCCGTCAGGCGAGAAGCATCGATGCCGAACTCGACCAGACGGGCGACGATGGCATCGGCACGCTGCTGGCTGAGTTTGTCGTTCACGGCGGCGGAACCCGTATTATCGCAATGACCCTGTACCTCGAAGTTGATCGACGGATCCTGCTCCATGATGCCTTTGATGCGGTTGATCTCGACATCGGCCTCAGGTTTGAGCGTCGCCTTGCCTACGTCAAAGGTAATGGCATAGGTCACAATCTTCCCGCTGTTCATCAAACGCTCGTAGAGCGGAACGGCGCCCTTGGCCAAGCGGATGTTGGAGATAGTGGAATATTTGTACGCACCCTGATGGGAAAGTTCGAACCAGGTAGGCACCGCCATATTCGGAATACTGGCCACGCGGCTTCCGTTGACATAGATTTTGTAGGCCCGCTTGTTGAATGAAATGGCGAAATGGTTCCAGTCGTTCAGCTTCAGAAACGATTTGCTCTCATCGGAACCGTCGTGTCCGACGGAAAGATCTTTATCTCCGTACACCCAATTGCCGCCTGAGGGATTCATCGCAGCCCAATTGACAGTTGAGCCGCCATCACCGGTACGCCACCAAAAATGGAAACGTCCGACTTCCTCATTCAGCGGCTGGGAAAACAGCGTGATATAGATGTTCTCTTCTCCGACTTCACTATCCCCCAGTTCGTTTTTCCCGTTGATGAACGAGTCGAACTCGAGCGTGAATACATCGGGGAGAAAATTCTTCGGCTCTTCCATCAAGGGCTTGATCGAGCCCCGGCCATCATCGGTAAAACCGATGCACTTGCGGCCGGCTATCGAAACGATTTCGGCATAGCCGTCAAGCAGATCCCACCGGCTCGGAAACTCACCAAGTTGTTCGTTTGCAAAGTCATCTTCAAAGAAAATCTCGTCGCCCGGCACGAAGTCGCTTTTGGCATAAGCCGTCTCGGTGGGTTTTTCTTTTTTCTGTCCATCCGGCTTCGGGGCACCACATTCTGCGCAAAACTTACCGGTATTGCCTTCGTGGCCGCACTCGGGGCAGGTCCAGGTACCATCGCTTTTCTCGGGCTTCTTTGCGCCACACTCTTCACAGAACTTGCCGGTGTTGCCTTCGTGGCCGCACACCGGGCATGTCCAAGTGCCATCGTCTTTCTGCTGGTCCATAGACACTTCTTCCTGCTCCTGCTTCTCAGCTTTCTTGTCTTTCTTTTCGGTTTTGCCGTCGAGCAGATCGTTGACGCCTTTTTCAACTTTATTGCCGAGATTCTGCTCGGCAGCGTTCTTCGCCCGGTTTTTCAGGCGGTTGAGTACATTGCCCTGTGCATAGGCTCCACTGCAGACCAGCAGCAGGGCCATCATCAGTAAGACGATCTTTTTCATTGTAGAGTGATTTAGTTCAGCTATTTACATAAATCACTCAAATGTACAAAAAAGAATTCGATAAGCGAAGTGAAGCGGATGGTTTTTAGATCCGCGAGTATTTTTTTCTGCGAGCGGGACAAAAACCAGAGCTCAGCTGAGCGATGAAAGGCCGAGTTCTTTGGCCTTCTGCTCCATGAGCGCGTACGCCGCGTCGTAATCGTTGGGAATGACACCGTCGAGGATGGCCTCCTTGACAGCCTCTTTGATGAGGCCGATTTCCCGGCAGGGCGGGATGTGGTATTTCTCCATGATGAGCTCGCCCGTGATGGGATTCTTGAAGTTGCGGACGGCATCCTTCGCCTCCACCTCGACCAGCTTTTCACGGACATGCTCGTACTGCTGCTTGTAACGCTCCACTTTCTGCTCGTTCGCCGAAGTGATGTCCGCCTTGCAGAGCAGCATCAGGTCGTCAATATCGTCACCGGCCTCAAAAAGGAGTCGGCGGACCGCCGAATCCGTAACCTCGTCGGTGACCAGCGCCACGGGACGCATGTGCAGCCCTACCAACTTCTGGACGTACTTCATATCTTCGGTCTGCGACATCTTCAGCTGGTTGAAGATGCCCTTGACCATCTTGGCGCCCACAAATTCGTGCGCATGGAAAGTCCAGCCGGTGCCGGGCTCCCAGTGCTTGGTCGGCGCCTTGCCTACGTCATGCAGCAGGGCAGCCCAGCGGAGCCAGAGCTTGTCGCTCGCGGCGGCCACGTTGTCGAGCACCTGGAGCGAGTGCTTGAAATTGTCTTTGTGCGCCCGACCGGAGACCGTCTCCACCCCCTTCAGCGCTGCCAGCGCCGGAAGCACGTAAGGCAATAATTCGCACTCATCGAGCAGGTAGAAACCAACGGAAGGCTTGGGTGCCTTCATGATCTTGTTGAGCTCGTCGGCAATACGCTCCGCCGAAAGGATCTTCAGCCGCTCCTTGTTGCGGCGCATCGAGGCAATGGACTCAGGCACGATGGTGAAACCCAGCTGCGTCGCGAAACGGATGCCGCGGAGCATACGGAGCGGATCGTCACTGTAGGTGGTATCTGGATCGAGCGGCGTACGGATGAGACCGGCATTCAGGTCGCGGATACCCCCGAAGGGATCGACCAGGTTGCCGTAATCATCCTTCTGCAGGCTGAAAGCCATGGCGTTGATGGTGAAGTCGCGGCGCTGCTGATCTTCTTCCAGAGAACCGTCCTCCACGATGGGTTTGCGGGAATTCGCCCGGTACGACTCACGCCGCGCACCCACGAACTCCACTTCCATGCCCTTGAAATGCAGCATGGCCGTGCCAAAATTCTTAAACACAGAGACCTTCACATGAAGCTTGTCAGCAACAGCCTGCGCCAGGGCGATGCCGCTGCCCTCGACCACGATGTCGATATCGTTGTTCTCGCGCTGCAGGAAGAAATCGCGCACGTAGCCCCCGATGACGAAGGCACGCACACCCTGCTCGTGCGCCGTCTGCGACACGATTTCGAAGATTTTCCCTTTCAACGCCTGAGCAAACATATTGCAAATATACAAAAGATTCCTTGAGATTCCGGGGCAAGCCCGGAACGACGATAACTGTTGATGAAAAGCGTAGCTGAGCGGGTGGTGTCCGGCGAAGCGACCATTTTTCGGGAGCAAGACGGACACCAGAGCTCAGCGAAGCGCTATTTTACGTATATTTGTAACCTATGGCCAAGACGACGACAGACTCCGTTCAGGAATACAAGGCGCTGCGCGAAGAAATCCTCCGCGGCGATATCAAACCCTTCTACCTGCTCTTCGGCAAAGAACACTACTACATCGACGAACTCTGCAAACTGTTGATGGAGACCGTGATCCCGCCCGAAGAACGCGACTTCGGGCAACTCGTGTACTTCGGCGCAGACGTGACGGCCAACCAGGTGGTGAGCGCCGCCCGCCAGTTCCCCATGATGATCGCCCGCCAGCTCGTCGTGGTCAAAGAGGCCCAGATGATGAAGAAAGTGGAGGACATCGGCGTGTACTTCGAAGGCATCCAGCCCACGACCGTGCTCGTGGTCTGCTACAAGACCAACAACGACCCCACCAAGAGCGGCAAGAACATCGACAAACGCTCCACCTTCTACAAGAACGCCAAGAAAGTCGGCGTGGCCTTCGAATCGAACCCCATCCCCGACTACCGCATCACCCGCTGGATCGACGGATTCGTGGCCGAGCAGGGACTCAGCATCGCACCCGACGCCGCCTCGCTCCTGGCCGAATCGGCCGGCACCGACCTCCAGAAACTCGCCCTGGCCATCGAGAAACTGCGCAAGATCCTGCCCGAAGGCCGCCAGCGCATCAGCATTCAGGACGTAGAGGAAAACGTGGGCATGAGCCGCGACTTTTCGGCCTTCGAGCTGACCAAGGCCCTCTCGCTGCGGGACGCCGCCAAGGCTTTCCGTATCGTGGGTTTCTTTGCCGACTCCCCCAAACGCTTCCCTATCCAGATGACCATGGCCGCCCTGAGCAGCCATTTCCTTCGGCTGCTGCGTTACCATGCCCTGCTGCAGGACGGCGTCTCGCGCAATGACATCCTGACCCAACTGGGCATCAACCCCTACTTCGGCGGCGAATACGACACCGCCATCCGCAACTATCCTGTCAAGAAAGTGATGCGTATCATCGCCCTGCTCAAGGATTACGACCAGCGCTCCAAATCGAACACGCGCGGCGAAGCCTCCGACGGAGACCTCCTCAAAGAATTGACCGCCAAGATTCTAGCTTAAACATCCGGCCAGCCTTCCGGAATGGCATGGCAGGGATCGAAACCGCTGCCGTCGGGGCGACGCTGCAGGATATGCGTCGTCGCACCGTTAGTGACCAGGATGTAACGCACCTGCAGCACGCGGGTATAACGCAGCACCTGTTCCACGAGCGCATCGCCGAGCGGAACACCCGGTGCTTTGCACTCCACCAGCAACAGAGGCTGTAATGCGCGGTCGAACACCAGTATGTCGGCCCGGTAACGGCGGCGGTTGTACTGGAAACCATATTCACTGGACATGCGCGCGAGCGACACACCGCAATGCTCATGAAGCCAGCGGATCACCTGCTGCCGCACCTCCTCTTCAGGCGTGCGGGCAACATTCTTCCGGCGCAAAGGATCGTAGATTTCGTCCATGCGGCTCAGATTCGCTGGACGATCATGCCGACTTTCTGGAATTCATTCCAGAGCCAGAGGTATTCCTCTGTTGCCTTGACCACGATGAGCTTTACAATCAGCGTAGTCTGCTCTCCGGCGGCCAGGCGGTACTGGATCTCGCACTCCACTTCTTCCCCCTCAGCGGTGGGGATATCCTCGGTGTAGCGCACATGCAGGTAGCGGGTCTGGTCGTCGCTCTGGATACGATAGGTGCCGCGGTCGCGGCTGGCGGCACGCTGGTACATCTCCTGGTTGTAGGCCAGGGCAATGGCCCCTTTGAGATACAAACCTTCGGTGTACGAGGATTCAAGTTGCTGGCGCTCCTGCGACTTGGTGATGACCGGATCCGGGGGCTCGGGGCTGGGCGGATCGGGACGCGGGCACGAGACGGCCATGGTGGTGGCGACAACCACGAGCAGCAAGGTCAGGCGCAGGATGAAAGACAGGTTCCGTTTCATTCTTTTACCTCCAGGATTTTGGTGAGCGTCTCCCGCGACCCGTCGGAATAGACGATGACGGCCGTAATCTTGTGGGCGCCGGCATGGGTAAACGTATAAACTTCGTCATTCACGGGCTGGCTGTCGACGGCCCAGCTCACAGTAGCTTTCTCGTCAGTCAAGTTGAGCAGGAAGAGGCGGATCTGTTCGCCTTGACGCCAGCTGCGGTCCATGGCACCGATGAGCGGATAGTCGCTCAAGCGGTTGAGGGCCTGGAACTCGAGGCGGTACACGCGGCCCGTGACATTCCATTGGCTGTAATACAGTTCGCAGTAATAGGTTTCGCCCGGGAGCAGATCCTCGAAGACATATTGGTTCTTGCTCCCCACCACCACCGTCTGGCTGCTGATGCCACTGACAGCGCCCCAGCGCAGGTTCCACTGGCCGCTGCCCTGCTTGTCGCTTTCCCAGCTCAACTGGGCGGAGGTCTGGCCAGGAACGATGGAGTAGCCCGTCATCACGGGGAGATCCCAGCTGTTGTCGAAGACCAGCTGGCAGCTGATGCCGTCTGGGGTGCGGGTAATCTCGGTCAGGCCCAATCCGACACCCTTGCCACTCCAGGCACGCAGCGGGAACAAGTACGTAGAGTGGAGCGTCCGCACATTTCTGAGACCGGGATAGAAGGCATCCTCTACGCCCGTAGCCTCAGTGCCCGTCGAAGGGACGAAGCGTACGCAGGGATGGACGGCACTGCCGTTGACGGCATTGGTCGTCCAGCGCATCCGCGCCGTCATCGAGCCAGCCATGTTGCTGCTCTTGTCGACTTGATAGACCACCAGGCCCGTGCCGCCGATGGCGGCATCCCATTTCGAGCCGTCCCGGTATTCGAGCCAGAAGTCCTCGCCCGTGTTACCGGTGGGCAGGACATACGCCTGGTTGGCATGCTGCACCGACGGAACAAGCAGCGCCTGCTCTTTCTTCAGGGACGTGGTCCGTGCCAGGCCAATGAGCTGGCGCTCAAAGATGGTCAAGTACGGCGGCGTACGGCCGTCGTTATTGTAGTTGCCCCGGTCCATGATGGAGAGGGAGCCGAACAGGCCGGGACCCGCGCCCTCCTCATCATCGTTGACGTCGTAGAGGTCCGGGAGGCCCAGGAAATGGCAGTATTCGTGGCAGATCGTGCCGATGCCGGCGAACTGGTAGCCCGAAGGGCCGGTATATTCCGAGTAGAGCGAGAAATTCGAGATTTTCATACCGTCGAGCGTCAGGCCCAGGTCGGCGATGTTCCAAGACTGGGGCCAGAGGGTGTTGTCGCCGCCGCCTTCGGCCTCATTGTGTCCGGCGAAGAACAGGAACACATTGTCCACCACACCGTCACCGTCAAAGTCGTAGCGGGAGAAATCCACCCCGGCCGCATCGGCGGCCGTGCATGCGTGAAGCACCATCTGCTTGATATTCCGGTCGGTGACGCCGTCTGTATTGGCGCCATACCAGGCCTCGTTGTTAGGCAGGGTCACCACGTCGCAGACCTCGAAGCTGAAACTGCTGCTGCTCCCCAGATTGTCGCGGAACCAGTCGAGTACGCTGCCGGTGGCGCCGTTGTCGGAATAATACTGCTGGTTGAACAGGTTGTAAATGGTGTTGCGGGGGTAAGGGATGGTGAATTTCCGGTCCTGGAACTGGACGGGAATCACAATGGTCCGCACGTTGACGGAGGCTTTGGTGGCGAGGAAAAGAGCCAGGGAGCCACCCTCAGGGTTGAGTTGCTTCTTGAGCAGGGGCGTCTGGGGCGGCAGGGAGTCGGTCACACGCCACCATCCCTGCGCATCCTGGCAGACCGGGCGGCCGTCGAGCGTGGTCTTCCACGAACGATTCTCATCGCCGTGCAGGAGGATCATCATCACGCTGCCGTCAGGCTGCTGCACCCGCACGGGGTACGGCCAGGCCTTCACTGCATCCAGCTGCAGCGAAAAGACCAGCAAGGCAATCAGCACGAGGATAAATTTGCGGCGCATTCCGGACTTTTTTACACGATTTCTCGCATTTTAAACTACATAATTACAAAAATATCTCCACACTACCAAAATTTCATTCCGCAAGTTTGCTAACTTTGCACGCGATGAACGGCACTGCTTCCTATCGATTTACCATCGTCGTACCCCTCTTCAACGAGCGTGACAACCTGCCGCAGCTGGAACAGCGGCTGGCCGCCTACCTGCAGCGCAGCGCCGTGCAACCCGTCTGCGTGCTCTTCGTGGATGATGGCTCCACCGATGGCGGAAGCCCGCTTCTGGAAGCCATGTGCCAGCAGCACAAGGACTTCTTTTTCCTGCATTTCGACCGGAACCGCGGCCTGAGCGCCGCGCTCAAAGCCGGCTTCGAGGCCTGCGAATCTTCGCTGGTTGGGTATATCGACGCCGACATGCAGACGGACCCCGAAGACTTCGACCTGCTGCTTCCCCATGCTGAGGAACACGCCATGGTCATGGGAATCCGCACCGGCCGGAAAGACAGCTTCGGCAAACGTCTCATCTCCCGATTTGCCAACCGCTGGCGGCGGCGCCTCGTCCATGACACAGCCCAGGATACCGGCTGTCCGCTGAAAGTGCTTCAGACGGCTTATGCCAAGCGCCTCCCCTGCCTGAACGGCATGCACCGCTTCCTGCCCGCCCTGATCAACAGCATGGGCGGCGACTACCTGCAGATTCCGGTACACCATCATCCGCGTACCGCCGGTCATAGCAAGTTCAATCTGAAGAACCGCTTTTGGGGCCCAATCCGCGACACATTCGGCTATCGCTGGTATTTGCGCCGCTGGGTCAACTACACCATCGACAAGCACAAACTCGACTGATGGACCAGCTCTGGATCTTCGCTCTCGGCACCCTGGCGCAACTGCTCTTCGCCGCCCGCATGCTCATTCAATGGCTGCTGTCGGAGAAAGCTCGCAAGGTAGTGAATCCCACTATTTTCTGGATCCTGGGATTGTGCGGTTCGCTGCTTTATCTACTATATGGCTGGCTGCGCAATGACTTCGCCCTGATCCTGGGCCAGCTGATCGGCTACTATGTGTACATCTGGAACCTGAGTGCCAAGGGTGTCTGGACGAAAATAGGCGCCTGGCGGCCCCTGGTCGTGGGTCTGCTGCTGCTCATTCCCGTGGCAGTCCTCATCGGGATGGCCTCCAACTGGTCTGACGTTTCCGTCTCCCTCTTTCAAAACGACGCCATCCCGCGCAGCCTGTTGATCTTCGGCTCCATCGGCCAGATCATCTTTTCCTTGCGCTTCCTCTACCAGGCCATCTACTCCGCCCGCCGGAAGAGTTCGCAGCTGCCCGTCGGCTTCTGGCTCATCAGCGTCTTGGGTGCTACGATCATCCTGATCTACGGCATCCTGCGGCGTGATCCCGTGGTAGTGGCGGCCGAGTTGTGCGGCCTCGCCACCTACATCCGCAACCTGATGCTATGGAACCGGGAAAGAAAAGCCTGACGGAGCGCCTGCTGGATACACAGTGGGGGCGGCTGGTCTTCTACCTGCTGCTTTTCCTCCCGCTGCTGCTGCGCCGGGAACCCACGCCTGACAACGAACTGAAATACCTGCAGATTGCCGACGAGGCGCTGCGTGACGGGCATATCTGGTGCCTGTATCTAGATGGTGCGGCCTACGCCGACAAGCCCCCGCTCTATTTCTGGATCATCATGCTGTTCCGCAAGCTGCTGGGCTTCCATTGCATCCCGCTGCTGGAACTCTTCTCGCTCCTGCCGGCCTTCGGCACCCTGATCCTCTTCAACCGCTGGTGCGGCGAGCGGATGTCCCGCCCCTGGCGCATCGCCGCCGAACTCGCACTGCTGACCACAGCCTATTTCCTGGGCGGCGCCGTGGTGCTGCGCATGGACATGCTCATGTGCTTTTTCATCACGCTGGCCATGTGGCTTTTCTGGCGCATGTACCAGGGAGAAAAGCGCACATGGTTACCCTGGGGCTTCGCGTTGGCTGTATTCGGCGCCATTTTCACCAAGGGCCCGGTGGGTTTCCTGTTTCCACTGCTGGGCTGCTTCATCTGGCTGCTGTGCGAACACAGGCTGCACAGCTTCAGCCAGGCGTGGGGCTGGCGCACCTGGCTGACGCTCATCCTCCTCTGTGGCACATGGTGGGGCTTCGTCTACCTGGAGGGGGGTCGTGACTACATCGACAACCTGCTGATCCACCAGACCGTAGGGCGCGCCGTAGACGCATTCCACCACAAACGGCCTGTGTACTGGTACCTTTTTGTGGTCTGGTACGCCATGGGGCCCTGGTCGCTGCTGACCATCCCCGTCGGTGTCTGGGCAGCCATCCAGCATCGACTCCAGTCTCTGGAGCGCTTCTTTCTGGTGATTTCCGTCGCCTTCTTCGTTATCATGTCCCTGTTCAGCAGCAAGCTGCAGATTTACCTGCTGCCGATGTTCGGTTTCGTCAATTATGCCTGCTTCCTCATCCTGGCCGCTGGGGAAAGCGAAACACCCCGCAACAGCCGTACGATCCGCATCGTCTGCTACTTTGTAGCAGGGCTGATGCTTGCGGGCGTACTCGCCGTCGGTCTCTTCTTCCCCGACATTTTTTGACAGGCGGAGTATAACTTTACCGCCAAATCGTTAATTTTGTGGATTAATGCAAAGACAATGGCACAGAATCCTCCTCTTGCGCGACTCGAATTAAGCCGCAGTGGTATTCGGAACAACTATATCCACTTCCGTTCCCTCCTCAAGCCCGAGACCAAGATCCTGATCCTGGTCAAGGCCAACGGCTACGGACACGGCGCCGTGCCGTTTGCCAAGGAAATGGAGCAGGCAGGCGCCGCCTATCTGGGCGTGGCCCTGCCTGGTGAAGGCGTGGAACTGCGCAAGGCCGGCATCAACCTGCCGATCCTCGTGCTGACCACCGGCACCGACGACTATCCCGAGATCATCCGCTATGGGCTGGAACCCGGCATTCCCGACCTGTTCGCGCTCACGCGCCTGCGTGACGAACTGCGCTGCATCGGCCGTCGGGATTATCCCGTGCACATCAACATCGACACGGGCATGCACCGCCTCGGTTTCATGGAAAAAGAAGTTCCTGCCTTGATCGACTTTCTCGCCGAAAGCCCGGAAATCCACATCGAAGGACTCTATACCCATCTGGCTGCTTCCGACGAAGTGCAGCACGACGAATTCACCCTGGGCCAGATACGGCTC